>Ga0123519_10000087_pt1 | contig 140433 bp, 123 predicted proteins | sample YelNatPaOPRAMG02_FD_87396 | JGI IMG/M metagenome (GOLD analysis project Ga0123519, IMG submission 87396) | Hot spring microbial communities from Yellowstone National Park - Yellowstone National Park OP-RAMG-02 (version 2) | ecosystem: Environmental > Aquatic > Thermal springs > Hot (42-90C) ... | reverse complement strand
GTACATTTATATTGGGTATTCGTTTTAAACAGTCCGAGATATTTAGTTTGAGCAGGTTGCGGTATTTAGTTTGAGCAGGTAGGTGTATTTATTTTGAGCAATCATCGGTATCTATTTTGAGCAATCATCGGTATCTATTTTGAGCAGTTAGCGGTAATCATACCAACAGGAGAGGCTCGCAATTCTTCAACAAACTTACACAAGAGATTTCAAGAGTATCGGCAATTGGATTTTTTAAGTTGCTTGAAGAGACTGGCACAACGCATTTTTTTCTTGACATTAGTGAGATAATGGGAAATAATATTAGGCATACCTAACTTTGTTAGGAGTGACTAACATCATTAAAAAAGTCAAAGGAATAACAAAGACGAGTACAACGCGCTCACAAGAAGACTATCTTGAAGCACTTTATATTCTCGAAAAGGAAAAACCTGTAATCTTCGTCAGAGACATTGCTCAATATCTGAAAGTCAGTCTACCGTCTGTTACTGGGATGCTTCAAACACTTTCAAAAAAAGAGTTCATAACATACAAGCCTAACGGTTATGTTCTTCTTGCCAAGAAAGGGAAAGTGATTGCGAGGAAGATATTACAAAAGCATAACGAATTGAAGGAGTTTCTGTCCTACATAATAGGAATTCCTGACAAAGAAGCGGCAGATTTCGCCTGCCGAATCGAACACTCTATAAGCGGTAAGGCATCCAACAGACTGGCGCTTTTCGTTCGCTTCATTCGAATGTGTCCGAGATGCGGCGACAATCTTATCAAGCATTTCAACCATTTCTTAAAAGAGAGAGAGATTTGCAAAGACAAATGTCTGCAATGCGTGCGAGCCTGCTACGCATCATTAGGAAGGAGTGAAAACGATGGAAACGCTCAAAAATCTCACACAAATGGAAGAAGATGAGCAAGGAGTGGTCTACTCGATAGAGGCGGGACATCGACTTGCAACTCGACTCAATGCTATGGGGCTTCATCCTGGCGTTTCTGTACGGCTTGTCTGTCCTCAGCCGGCGCGTGGTCCTGTTGTTATTGAGATTTCAGGCGGAATCAGAATCGCACTCGGCTGGGGGATGGCGCGCAAAGTACTCGTTAAAGTCGAGGGGAAAGCCGAATGAAAAGAGTGCTACTCTTTGGCAATCCAAATGTCGGCAAAAGTGCTTTGTTCAATCGTCTCACGGGAGCGAATGTGATAGTAAGCAACTATCCAGGGACGACGGTAGATTTCACAAAGGGAATCCTATCGATAGGTGATTCTCGTATAACCGTTGAGGATGCGCCTGGCACATATTCGCTTGAACCAACGAGCGTCGCAGAAGAAGTTGCGGTCAATATGTTGAACAGTCTCGACAAGGATGATGTGGTCGTTCTTGTAATCGATTCTACTACGCTTGAGCGGGGGCTTTACCTTGCTCTACAAGTTTTGAAGCGAAGGCTACCGTCGGTTATAGCGCTCAATATGGCTGACGAAGCGAGACACATCGGAGTAAAAATCAACATAGAAAAACTCCAAGAAATTCTCGGTGTCCCTTGCGTTCCCACTGTCGCCACAACGAGGGTCGGCATATCGGAATTGGTCTCCGCCTTACCGAAAGCGAAGATTTCCACTATTGAGTTTGACGATTCTCACATCTGGGACAAGGTCGGTGACATAACAAAACAAGTTCAAGACATCACTCACAGACATCACACCGTTTTGGAGCGGTTAGGAGACGCTACCGTAAAACCGCTTACAGGCATCCCTTTCGCCATAATCATCATTCTTTTCTCGTTCATAGCAATCCGCTACCCCGCAGAAGGACTAATCTCCCTCATCGAACCGCTATTTGAAAAATACTGGGCTTCTCTGATGTTAAGTCTTTCGGAGCGCCTCGGGAACAAAGGCGTTCTACACAATCTACTCATCGGAGAAGTGACGAAAGAAGACCTTGGGAAACTGATTGAAGAGAACGGAGAAAGATTTATACTCGTCGGAGAAACGAAGAGAAAAATCGATGATGTAACCCAAGAAGCGCTCAAAGAGCGAGCGGGGAATTTTGTTGTTGAAGGAGAAAGACTTTTCGTCAAACGGATTGCTTATAAAGAATCGTTCGGAGTCTTGACAACGGGGCTTTATGTTGAGCTTTGCGCGATTCTGCCTTACATATTGGCCTTCTTCCTGGTTCTTTCGCTGTTAGAAGATACAGGGTATCTGCCGAGGCTGGCGGTATTGATTGACACGCTGATGCACAGAGTAGGACTTCACGGAATGGGAATAGTGCCGATGATATTAGGGCTCGGCTGCAATGTTCCTGGGATGCTTTCGTTGAGAATCCTTGAAAGCAGAAGAGAGCGTTTCATCGCGGCAACACTGCTGGCGATTGGAGTTCCTTGTATGGCGCAGACTGCTATGGTCTTCGGGTTAGCAGGAAAGTTCGGTTTAAGAGCGCTTGTGCCCATATTCTTCTCCCTATTCATCGTTTGGATTACGCTCGGTGTATTGATGAACAAGTTTATGCGGGGTGAAAGCCCGGAAATCCTGTTAGATGTGCCACCGTATAGACCGCCTTATCCTAACATATTACTTAAAAAACTATGGACGCGGACACTCTGGTTTCTCAAAGGTGGCGTCATCTGGGTCTTGGTCGGGATAATGTTAGCGAACATTTTATACACACTCGGAGTGATAGAGTTCATCGGAAACATTACCGCACCGCTCATAGTCGGATTATTAGGGCTTCCGAAAGACTCCGTGGCTGCAATCATTCTCGGTCTCCTAAGAAAGGATGTAGCCGTCGGAATGCTTCTACCTCTTGAAATGAACATCACACAAACCATCGTCGCCTGCGTCGTATTAACGATGTTCTTTCCCTGCATCGCCTCCTTCGTAATGATGCTCAAAGAACTCGGAATAAAAGATACAATCAAATCAGCGCTCATTATGCTCGTCTCGGCATTCGCAGTCGGTACGCTGTTACATCGGATATTAGTTCTCGCTGAATCCGTTTTCGCAAGATAAACACCAAACGCCGAATCCCGTTTTTCATTAAGATTTCTCTCATAAACAGCGAATAATTTTTTCCTTTATGTGTATAAATAAAAGTTGTTCTTTGAGGGCATAAAAAATGCTGAAAGTAGCGGTGATTGGAGTACCTACGAGTATAATCGGCGGAGAAAAAACATCGGACACAAGGAGAAGAATATGGCGGAACCGAAAGCGGCGGTTAAGGCGAAGTTGTTTTGTGGAATCCTGACGAAATACACGGAAGTGCTTGAAGAGATAGAAACGGAACTTTCGCGACTGTTCGGCGAGATTGACACAAGAAGTGAACTGATGAGATTCGATAAGACCGATTACTATACAGAGAGTATGGGCGCTCCCATTATGAGAGAATTCGTCTCATTTGTGCCGTTAGTTGAGCAGGATGAATTGAGCAGAATCAAACTCCAAACGAACGAAATCGAGAAGCGGTTCTTTCAAAACAAGAGGTTCGATGTCATACGACCTGTCAATCTTGACCCTGGGATACTCACATCCTCGCGGCTCGTCTTGGCTTCCTGTAAGGACTATTCGCACAGAATCTATCTTGGAAACGGTGTATATGCGGAGGTAACCTTGATTTATCGGAAGGGCGAGTTCACTCCGCTTGAATGGACATATCCTGATTACCGCAGCGAAGAATACAGAAACTACTTCAAAAAGGTGCGTGAAATCTACACTGCACAATTGCGTCTTTTAAAGTAGCGGAAGGAAATCCCATCGGATAAAAATAGCGCCCGTAATAAAGCCCACCAAAAATTTCACAAATCATTCGTTGCCGTGTAAGACTTCTTTCGCCTTCCTTGTAAGTCTGAAAGAAACGCTGTCAACGATTGAGTAAATACAAGGAATCACGAAAAGCGTGAGTATCATCGCGAAAAGGAGACCGCCTGCGACAGAAGCGCCGATGGGGTTGCGCATCTCGTGTCCTTGAGTCTTTGAGAACGCGAGTGGTGCCATACCAAGAATCGTGGTAAGAGATGTAATGAGGATAGGACGCAGACGAAGAGCGGCACCTTCAACAAGCGCCTGATGCTTTTCAACACCCTTCGCACGGAGTTGTGTGACAAAGTCAATCATCACGATAGCATTATTGACGACGATTCCAGCCATAATGACGATTCCAAGGAAGGCAGGTGTAGAAATTTCAGCGCCAATCAAAGCGAGAGCAAAAATCGCACCGATGAGACCGAACGGAACCGTAAACATAATGACGAAAGGATGAGAGAAACTTTCGAACTGGGCAGCCATTATCATATAAATTATGATGATGGATATAACAAACGCAAAAAGGAGCGACCTAAATGTTTCAAGCATAGTCTGGTATGTGCCGCCGTATGTGACGAAATACCCTGACGGCTTCTCGATTCTGTCAACAATATTCTGGATGTCAGCGATAACGCTACCCATATCGCGGTCTTTTATGTCTCCTGTGACCATACCTTTTTTGTTGCGCTCTTCACGGAGAATTTTCACAGGACCGTAGCCCGTGTCAACTTGTGCAACTTGGTCAAGACGCAGAAGTGTACCCGCAAGAGAGGCTACCGGCAGCGCTTTTATATCGTCAATCGTTTTTCTGTCATCCTCTGCCATACGGACGCGAATGTCAATCTCCTCCCCGCCTTTTCTAAAGGTGGTAGCGACCTTTCCCTCCGCAAGAGTCTTGACAACATCTGCAACAAGAGCAACAGGTAACCCCGACTCCTCAGCACGCTCTCTTTTCAGTTTGATGAGAAGTTCAGGCTTCCCTTGACGGAATGTATGGTCAATATCAACAAGCCCTTTTACCGATTGAACCTTCTCAAAGATTTCCTTCGTTATGCGCTCGATGACAGCGATATCTTTCCCGAAAACTTTAATCTCCACGGGCGCTTCGACCCCAAGAGACAGCATCATCGTAGATGTATCAACGAAGATGATTCTTCCGTTGGTCTTAGGAAGCTGTCTTCTTATGGCTTCCTTTACCTCTTCTGCAGAGCGCTTGCGTTCTTCAACATGCTTCAAGCGAGCGAACACGGTTCCTTCGTGAACATCGGTGGCACCGAAACCAGAAGCGTAATCGCGCGCACCAGTAGTCGAACGCCCAGCCATCACCATCACACATTTAATTTCCTCTTGGGAAAGCATTATGTCTTCAATCTTGCAAAGAAGAGCATCCGTCTCTTCAAGAGGAGTACCGACAGGCATTCTCACTTGCATAATCAGAAAAGGAGTATCAGACTTCGGCATAAATGTTGTGCCGAGCCTCGTTGCGACGAACAGGGAGAAAGCGAACAAAAGCACAACCCCTCCGATGAACTTCCAACGATGAGCAAGAACAAAAATCAATGCCCTTTTATACGCATCTCGGACTTTTCCAAAGATTCTGCCTGCGGTTTTGTATCCCTTGCCACCGCCTACCCCAGAGCGGAAAAATGTCGCAGCAATCGCAGGAACAAGAGTAACCGACACCATCAGAGACATAATAAGACCAATACAGATGGTAACAGCAAGCGGACGCGCTAACTGCGCAGTTATCCCAGAGACCATCACAAGCGGAACGAACACAGCCATATTAGTGAACATTGAAGCAGTGATTGCAAGAAGAACCTCTTTGGTGCCGACAGCGGCAGCAGTAAATCTGTCCTTGCCTTCCTCAAGATGACGAAATATATTCTCAATGACAACAACAGAACAGTCCACCATCATACCGACACACAACGCAAGACCAGCAAGAGTCACCATATTGAGAGTGTAGCCGAAAAGCCAAAGAGCAAGAAATGTGGCAAGAACAGAAAGAGGAATAGAGACAGCGATTGCGAAAGTCGGACGCCAGTTGAGGAGAAACAAATAGAGAATAACAATCGCAAGAACTGCCCCTGAAATTGCATTGTCCATCGTATAGGATGTGACTCTGTGGATTATGTCCCCTTGGTCAAGAACGGGAAGGAGTTTCACGGTATCAGGAATATATTTCTCCTTATACATCCTGTCAATCTCCGCTTTCACTCGGTCTGTAACCGTCGCAGTATTCCCGCCGGATTGCTTCATAATAGCGAACATTACAGCGTTCTCTTTATTCGCTCGGTGAATCGAACGCATCTCCTTGTAACCAAGCGTAACATCAGCAACATCTCTTAAGCGAACCGTTCCGCTTTGACCTACGGCAATAACCGTGTTCTTAATCTCATCAAGGCTATCATAAAGAGCAGGAACGCGAATAGTGTACTCCGTGACACCTTTCTCAATATGACCTCCCGACAGGTTAGCATTTGCAGCGGAAATCGCTTGAAGCACCTGTTGAACCGATACATTATACGCTTCGAGTCTGTCACGATGAAGAGCAACCTGAATCTCCTCCTCAAGCCCACCAAGGACAAAGGCGGAAGCGACACCTTCAATCCGCTCTATTCGTGGTCTAACGACATCGTCAATGAAATCACGAAGAACTTTCGTGTTTTCAAGTCCAGTGCATCCATAAACCAACACGGGCATATCAGCGATGTTAAACTTAACGACAAGAGGCTTGCCAATACCAGAAGGTAGGAACTCCTCAACCTGCGCGATTTTGTCGCGGACATCCTGCGCAGCGAAATCGAGGTTCGTCCCTCGCGTAAACTCGACCATCACGACGGACACACCTTCACTCGAAGTAGACTTTACGCTTTTCGCACCCGAAACAGTGGAAACAACCGTCTCTATGGGACGAGTAACATACTCCTCTACCTCCTCGGACGAAGAAGCGCCATAAGTAGTAATAATCGAGACGAGCGGATACTCAAGCTCGGGGAAAAAGTCAAGACCGATGTCCATAAAGGCAATGCCACCGAAGAGAGCAACCACAAGAGTAAGCATCAACATAGCAACACGCCGTTTAACGGCAACATCTGCAAGACCCATCTACTTTCCCTCCACGACAGAATCACCATCCTTGATACCAACAGCGTCAAGTATGACTATCTCCCCTGCTCTGACGCCACTTTCGAGCAAAACCGCTTTCTCAGTAGCCTTGAGAGACTTAACGACTCGTCTGCGCGCAACATCGCCTTCCTTGACCATCACATACTCGCCGCGCTCGTCTTTCAAAACCGCAGATCTATCAACAAAAACAACAGTCCTCGGCAGTAGATGGATTCGAGCGCGAACGAACATACCCGCCTTCATCTTCAAGTTCTTGTTCTCAATCGTGGCTTTCACATAGAACTTCCTCGAAGGCAGCTCAAGCCTGTGATTTATCGCAGAAACAGATGAAACGATTCCTTTCTCTCCACCATCAACATCAAGAACTACCTTCGCACCAACAGTAACCTCGGCGGCATAGACATCAGGAATTTCAAGGTATGCGTCAAGAGCGGAGATGTCCATAATCTCAAAAGCCGTTGTGCGCATCATAGGAACAACATAGACACCAACATCAACCATTCTGTTAACGATGACGCCATCAAAAGGCGCCTTAAGTTCCGTATCGGCGAGTTGCTGTTTCGCATAGTCAAGAGCAACCGTCGCAAGTTCTAATTGGGCAGACGCGGCATCGATGTCCTCCTTCCTAAAACCTTTTTTAAGAAGCCCAACCTGCTGCTCAACACTTTTCACCTGAGCGCGGATAGAGTCAATCTGTTCAGCGCGAAGTCCGTTCTTAAGAAATGTAAGCCGCCATTCAGCAGCATCTCTCTGTGCAGAAGCACTCTCCTCCTGCATAACAGCAAAATCAAGAGATTGCTGCGTAGCGGCACCTTCCTTAAACAACGCCTCTGTCCGTTCCCTGTTCCTCTTCGCAAGTTCGAATGCGGCATTTGCTGCCTTTACAGCAGCCTCGGCAGACTTAATGTCTTCCTCTCTGAATCCTTTAAGCGCTTCTTTAAGTTGCGCCTGAACCGCCTCAAGCGCCGCCTCCGCCTGCGCCACCTCCTCCGCTCTGAAACCCGCTTTTAACTTCTCAAGCTGTGCCTGCGCTGCCTTGACCTGTGCGTTAGCCTGACGCAATTGCAATCTGAAATCCGTATCATCTATCCTCGCAAGAACATCCCCCTCCTTCACAACACTACCAACATCAACACATACCTCTTTCACGACCCCCTGAACCTTGAAGGAAAGAAAACTGTGCTTGCGAGCAAAAAGCGTCCCCGTAACATCAACGAAGACATCATCGAGAATCTCTCCTGCAAGAGAGGTGCGGACTTTTACAGGCTCACCCGCAGAAGAAAGCCCTACAATCAACGATAGAAGGACAACCCCAAAAAGAAGACCTGAAAGCCTCATAGTAAAACCTCCAAAATCGTTTTTTATTTCTCTTTCGAGAGCGGGACGCTAACAGCGAGCTCGAGTTCCACTAACGCATTGTATATGTCCGTCTGAGCGACTGTGATATTCGCCTCGGAGACGAACAATTCGGTTTCAGCGTCAACCAAGTCGGTCGCGGTCGCAGCGCCAGCAAGGAACTGCGTCTCAACCACATGAAACCGTTCGGATGCAGTTTCAAATTGGCGCTTAAAAACTTCATATGATTTCTTTGCACTGTTATAGGCAAGCAACGCCGAACGGACAGCGAGTTTCAAACCTTCGACAGCGGACACTTGGCGCTGTTTCAAACCTTCTATCTGATGTTTAAGACTCCTCTCATCAGCGGTAATAGAAAGTCCGCTGAATGCGTTCCATGAAAGCATAATATCGGTCGACCAGTAGTCCTTGTGAATCTGGGTGTCGTCAGATGACCAGTTGTATGAACCTGAAGCGAAGAGCATCGGATACCTTTGCGACTTTACGGCATTAAGCGCTTCTTGAAGTGAAAGAATCGTATGGTGCATCTGGCGTAGTTGCGGATTCATTCTCAGCGCACGGTTAACCAAAGTCACAACATCTTCATCAACCTTTTCAATTGGGGGAACGCCCGTGACATCAAGGTTTGAATCGAGACTCACCCCCATTGCAGAAGCAAGCCCCATTGTAGCGATTTTGAGATTTTGTTCTTCCCAAAGAAGGGCTGTTTCTGCTTGGGCAACGGCTACATCAAGAGCAAGAACATCCGCTTTAACGACGAGCCCTTGTTTGAAAAGGGACTCGACCTGAGTTTTATGCTTTTTAGCCATATCGAGTCTTCGAAGAGCGATTTCGCGCAGTTTCTTGGCACGCACAAGTTGAGAATATGCGCGCTTCACATTGCGAATAACAGTCTGCTTCACATACAATGCGGAGTAAGATGTGGAGAGAAGGTTGTGCTGCGCTTGGCGATATAGCGCCTCGTTTAAGCCGAATGTGTAGATTGGAACCTTTAATTCGGCTTTGAACATCTGCGTCTCTCTTTCTCCCATATATTGTTTCAGTTCAATAGGAGAGCCTGGAAGTCCAAAGTCTCCTGGGTCGAAAACCATAACTGTGCCCATCCTGTTATCACGGCGGTGGTATATTGCGCTGACATCGATTTTCGGAAGATAGTTAGAAACTGCTTTCAACAAACCGTCATCTGCCGCGGAGACATCAGAATAAGCCGCTTTAAGTAGCGGAGAATTGCGGAGTGCGATGTCAACAGCCTCGTTGATGTCGAGTGGACGGGTCGGTGCCGCCGTGCGCACTTCTTTCGGATAATAATCTTCTATCTCCGGTGCGACAATCTCTTTCGTCACATCGAACCTTTCAACGGACGCAGCGCAACCTACACAGATAAGGACGCAAATCAGAACAGTCCACCCTTTCATATAATATCTCCTATATTTTTCAGTTTTTTGCAAGAACACCCTTAAAATAAATATCGAGCATCGCACTCGCAATCTCATCAAGCGTAAAAGGAATCTTCCCCTTAAAATACCCGATAAGAGCACCGAGGATCATCGCCAAAAATACTCCCGCAGCAATCCTCACATCCATCCTTCTTAAAATACCCGCTTTCATTTTTTCTTCCAGACTGCACATCAACCTTTGAATATGACGCTTGGCGAACGAAGTCAACTTTGAGGCTCTTTTTGAAAGCGAGCGCTCCTCCATTAAAAGTTCCACAAAGTGGCGGTTTTTCTTACAGAAAGTGAAAAATACTTCGAGTCCTTTTCTCATCGTGCCCATAAAATCCTTACTTTGAAGAGAGATTTGCTCAATCTCTGCGCCGAGAACAGAAAGGGTATAGTCACATACAGCATCAAAAAGTGCTTTTTTATTTTTGAAGTAAAGATAAAGAGAGCCTTTTGCGATTTTGAGTCTATCTGCAATCTGCTCAAGTGTCGTTTTATGATAGCCGAAGCGTGCAAAAACCCTTGCCGCTTCTTCCACGATTTCCCTCATCTTTTCTTTCACAACCACCTTTCGCATAACATTCCTTCTGTAACAATTATGACTGACCAGTCAGTCATAATATAGCCAGACTTAACACATCTTGCAAGCACAAAACAAAAAAAATTCAAAAAATTTTTCCTACATCCGTCTCCCGAGACTGAAAACTGATTCTTTGTAGACGATTAAGAGAGTTTCTGACGGATGAGAGATTCAAGAGACGCGCGAAGGTACCGTTTAAGAACCTCGCGGACAAGCAAGCGATGATTTATATCCATAGGGTTGATTTCAAGAGAAATCTTCGACAGGTTCTCACTGAGCGATGTAGGAGACGCATAAGAATCGTCATTAGATATCTCGTTCAATTCCTCCTCTGCGAGTTCGACAAGTCTTTGATGAATCAGTTCGTTGATAACATCCTCAAGAAGAATGCTCGATTCGTGCTTTATTATGTAGTCGAGTTGCTCCCTGAGTGTTCTTCTGAACTCTTCTCTGTTAAATTGCACTTCCATAAAAAGCCTCTCAATGCGCCTGCCATCACTTTTCGTTACCGTTTTTGACTGTTACCCAGCGCCAAATGAAGATGCCGTGGTTCTGCGACGCGAGATTTTTTAACAGGTCAACCGTAGGACCAACAGGAACCACTTTTTCTGTGTCCTTATGTGTCGTCGCAAACAAACCGACCGTATGAATCCGAGATTTCTTAAATATGTTCTGATAGTATATCTCAAACAAGATGCGTTCAAATTGAGTGAACTTACCCGCGGATGCCAAACCTGCGCTCACTAACACGATGTCATCAGGACTGAGTTCAAGCGCCTTTTCGATGCTATCATAAAGAAGCGAAGATGCAAACTGTGGAATCCGTTGCGCCTTCAAAAATTCAAGCGCCTTTGCCTTGTTCTCGTGGCTTGCATAAACAAGCCCGCTGTGACTAAAGAACCTCGCATATGTGTCAAAACAAATGATATTGAAAAGAACAAACTCAGGCAGAGAAGAAACAGTCTTCTCCACCTCTTTAAGAGCAAGCTCAACGCGAGATGTATTATGCATCGGTCGCGAACAATCAACAACGAATACGATTGACTTCGTGTAGAACGGAATATCCATAAAATAGAAATCAGCAGGAACGACAATCTCATCAGATGGTCTTTCTATTTTTCCGCCTGTTTTCGAGAACCAATTCCGCCACTCCACCTCGGTTTTAAAGACCTTTCCTGTGATCTTAGTAAGAGCGCATAAGGTCTCCCCAAAAAGCCTCCTATCACTTGTTCGAAGGAGAGAAACGAGAAGCTTGATTGATTCCTCAGAACGAAAATTAGCAAGCGCCTTCACAATGGTCTCAACAACAAAAGGAGAACGCTCTTCTGATAGAATCTTCAAAAGTTTCGGAGCCGCATCTTCGCTTAACCTTGCGATACCTTCCACTGCGATGTCGCGCACAAACCATTCCTTGTCCTTCAAAAACATCTCAAGAACAGCAAGCGCTCCCTTTTCAGTGCGGTGCCCGAGCGATTCTGCAATCAAAAATCTAACAAGAGGGTCCGCCTCCCGTTTGAGAGATTTTGTAAGTACATCATAAGGAACAGGGGCTTGCACATAACCAAGCGCCTTCGCGATAGCGACCTTTACCGCTTTTAATGATGAATGAGCAAAAACATCTTTCAGGAGCCACTCAACCGTTTCTTCGTCCGAGACAACCGAGAGCGCCTTCGGAACAGAAATGTTACCCAAATACCAGTCAACATCACTTGCGGTCTGCAAAATCACTTCGACCGACTGTTTGTCGCCAATCTCCGCAAGCGCAACTAACGCCTCCTGACGAAGTGAAACACTGTATGATTTATTCAACGCCACAGACGAAAGAAAATCTCTCGCTCTGAGTTTAGCAGCAATATGTAATTGCTCAATCTGACCTGAAATATCGTCCTTCTTTTCAAGTTCAGCAAATCGGGCAAGCACTTGCGTTAGACTTGGCAAGGGGGGTTCTTCATCATCTCTCCTCGTAAGTGGCGGGAGAGGCGGCAACGGAGGCAGTTCACGGTGTGTCTCAGCCGTTGTAGGTTTTGGCTCCACCGCAGGAGTTCCACTTCCTTCAGAGTGCTCGGCGGTCTTGACAGGTGTCACAGAAAGTTCTGGAACAGACTCTTTATGTTTTACAGAAGCAGGTTGAACAGGTTCAACTGGATTTTCAACAACTTCTACTTTACCGCCTTTCACAGGCTTAGGAACAACAGTTTCGCCCTTATCGGACGAAATAGGCGATGGGGTAGTCGGCTCTCTGCCCATATTCTCAACAATAATCAGCGCTATAAGAATAGTAGCAGCGATAGCCGCACAAGCTGCGATGCGCTTAAACAACGAATTGACCACATTTCTCCTGCGCAATAAAACTTGAAGTCTCTCCTGCGTGGATTTGACTGTTCTTTGCATACTTCCCTGAGGTGGTTCTTTTGCGCTCAAATGTTTTATCAAACTGCGTGTAGCGAGAAACTGCTTGTATATCGAGGCGCATCTCTCACAAGTGCGGATATGCTCAATCAGCGTCCTCACCTCATTTTCAGGAACATTTCCGCTCGCCAACAACGCCAAAACTTCCTTACTCGGACACATCTTATCCACATACCCCTAAAAAGAATCCTCAAACTTTCGCCTACCAATATATTAAACAACGCAAGAGTGAGAACCATTCACGAAACTTCGCTATTTTTCTTCTTTCAACAGAAGTTTTACAGAAGTTTCACCAACGACGGTCGGAGTCTGTTCTATTCCTTCTGTCATCGCCTGCTCCTCGACCTTCGGTTTAATAAAGTTCAGTAATTCTTCAACCGTCAGTGCACCGTCGTTGTTCTCGTCCGCCTCACCTGAAAGTCCTTTCAGAAGGTAATGCGTAAAGAAGCCCCGTTTGACTACAGAGGATGAAAGAGCAGTCTGATTGCTCGCACAGGCAACGAGTGCGGTAAACTTCGGTTCGGTAAACGCAAACTTTTCAGGTGGCGTAACCTTCAACTCTCCAACATCAATCGTCCTACCAGCAGCCGCTGAATTGAAGCCCGCATCAAGCAGAACTAATCTGTCCTTAGCCTTTACACCATTTATCAGTTCTGTGAACTTTTCGAGTGTGACAGCGCTTCCACTTATGTTCTTCATATCCGCGTCCGCAAAGAGTAGGAATTGCTTACCGCCTTCTACATCAGGAGCAGTCGCACCATTCCCTGCAAAGTAGAATATGAAGAGGTCACATTCATTCACTTTGCCAAGTGCGGTCTCAAACGCCTCTTTCGTGGCATTCTCTAAAAGAACAACATTAGCCTCATAGGATTTCAACCCCTTTATGACTTTTTCCGCTTCCTTCGCGTCTTCTACGGTAAACGCGGGCTTACCAAGCCTTACATCTTTGTATTCACCAATTCCTACGACAATAGCGTATAAGGTAGGTTTTTTCGGTTTTGGCGTTTCAACCGCCTCTGGCGTCGTCGGCTCAGGAGGTTTGGGCGTCGTCGTGGGAGGCGGAGCCGGCTGCGTTTCAGGCGGCTTCGGTGTCGTATCAGGTGGCTTTACAGCGACGACCTCGGGTTTATATACTTCTGCAAACTCAGGAGTCTTCGTATATGCGGCGAAATTCACGAACATCCCGCGAAGCATTGCTTCCTTTACATCCTCGATAAGATGGGGCGTAAGTGTTTGACTTACGCAGTCCCAGTTAGAATCATTGAGAGACGATGGAACACGGATGATTCCCCAAATTTTCCAGCCGCGCTGAAAATCGTCAAGCGCACCGCTCACCTCAACATTAACAGGAATAGAATAGAGTTTTTTGCCCGTATGCACACTGACTATATCGAAGTTACCTTCGAATGCGTACCCGTATTTTTCATCCGCAACGAACCAACTGCAACAGTCGAGGAAGAACCAAAGGATAAGATTCGGTATGTACGAGCCTGTCGTACCGATATAAAAAACCTCCGCTCGTTTCACAACAGGTAAGATAAGAAGGTCAGTTCCCTTTTCTTTCGCCTCTTTGAGCGTCTCTTCCGCAACCTCATCAGTTTTAGGATCATAATCGCCTTTGAGAATTTCGACCTTAGTAAAGACCTTGAATTGTCTGAGAGCGGATGAGAGTTCACTTGTTAACACATCTTCTGGCGGCATTCTTTTTGCGCCGTATTTATTCCGCGGTTCCTCGCTGTTAAACTTAGGAGGAAGCAGTGCCGCAGAGAATTCGAGTGGTTGCGCTGCCGAAACGAGTTTCTGTACAGATTCACGCTTGTCAACGCTAACAGGTCGGGAAATCCCACATCCGCAGACCAAGGAAAACATAACGAACACTAAAGAAAGACAAATGACGGAACGCATACCCCTTCTCCTCCAAGCAATTTCTACCACCTATCGTCTCTTGCGCATCTGAAGCCGACATCGGGAAACGGCTTCGCAGGGTCAACTGTATAACCAGAATAACTCGTTCGTGCCCTTGTTAAAGTAATGTTCTTAAAACTCGCACCTCTAACCACGACTTTTCCAGAACGCATCGTAGAGGTGAACTCTGCAACATTGCCTGCCATATCAAACACTCCATATGGACTAACATCGTTCTCGAAAGAGCCGACCGCCACGACGCCGGGTTTGTCGCCGATGTTCGCATTATCGCCTGAGAACTCGTTACCCCACGGATAGCGGAATTTCACTCCACGCACACTGTCCCATGAAGCCGCTTTTTCCCATTCTTCTTCGGTCGGCAACCGTTTACCACACCAAGCAGCATACGCCTTCGCATCTTCTAATGTCACACCTACAACAGGCAGATTCTCGGTTCCTTTTGGTGGCTCTGAACCCTTCCATTGTTCAGGTGGCTTCCTGTTAGTCGCTTTCACAAACTCCGCGTATTCCGCATTCGTCACTTCATAGCGGTCAATGAAGAAACCTTTAAGTTCAACTTTACGCACAGGATTATTGTCGCTTTTCTCATCCGAACCCATTACAAAACTCCCCTCAGCGACATAGACCATATTCTTATACATCCGCTCCTTCACATAAAGTAATTTTTCTTTAGCCTTCTGAGCAAGGTCAGTAAACGGTGTCTTCATCAACTCCTTACACAAATCAGCGGCAGCCTCACCCTTACCTCCCTCCAGCATCCTTTCAACATCTCGCACCTGTTTCTCAAAACTTTCACGCAATCGCTGTTCGTTTTCTTTCCCCGCCTTAAGTTGTGTCAATCTGCCTAATTCTTCATTCGCCTTTCTCTTAATGGAATTTATCTTGCTCTCTTTATATTTCTCGATTTCCTTTATTGCTGCTTCGTAGTCGCCTTTGCTTTCCTTTACTTCTGCCCTCGTTATCGCCGATTCAAAATCACGCACCGCATCAGCAATCAACCTATCAAACTCTTTCGTCTGCTCCTGTGCCGATTTCCTGACAGAAGTCACCTTGCTTGACACAAATGGAAGAAGAAGTTCCTTGGCACGCTCAAAATCGCCGTTTGAGCGCATCTCATCCATCTGTCTCTCTATACTCGAATAGCTATCCTTTGCTTTTGTCACGGTCTCGCTTAAGCTCTTATAGATTTCTCCGAATTGCGCTCTTAACTTGTCAATCTCCTCGTTGCCCTTTATGATTCGAGAAACGCTTTCGGCAACGCGGAGCACAGGTTCGGCTACCGCAACAGTCTCCTCCGGTTTTTCATCCTTGTCTTTGGCTATCGAAGCAATCTGACTGCTCAGGTAATCCTTAAACCTACCGAGAACATCGCTCCTCTTGCTCACCCAGAGACTATATGATAGAGTAGGTCGATATTGCTGAGGATAAGAATTAAGCCGCTCGAATGCAGTATCAAACTGATTCTTCGCAACCAACTCATCCACCACCGTCATCAATTTATCCAACTCCGTCTTGGCCTCATTCTCAAGAGCAACTTTACGCGCTTCTTCCTCTTTCTCCCGCCTGTAATTGTCATAAACAAAATACCCAACAATCGCCGCAGCAACAATAACAACGACAACAACCATCGCCGTGATAGGAACTTTCTTTTCGCCAGCAGGTTTTACGCCCGTAAGAAGTCCCTCAACTCTGTCCAAATCTTTTATGAGTTCATCAGCAGACTGATACCTCTTTTCAGGCTCTTTCTCAAGCATCTTGAGGATTATCTTCGAGACTTCTGGGCTAATCTCTTTTGAGAGAGACTCCGGTTTGGGCGGCTCTTGTCTTAAATGAGCCTCCATTATCTTGAATGCGGTCTTCCCGTCGAACGGCTTTTTACCTGTCACAAGTTCAAAAAATGTCACGCCAAGAGCATATATATCAACACGAGGGTCAGCAGGCTTTCCTTCAAACTGTTCAGGTGCCATATAGTGTGGAGTTCCCATAAGAAGCGATTTCGAAAGAGACAAATCTTTTTCGACATCCGCACTTTTTACAAGTCCGAAGTCCGCCACCTTTACTTCACCTGCCTTGGTAAGCATAATGTTGTCAGGCTTTATGTCACGGTGTATCATTCCCTGCTTATGGGCTGTTGATAACGCCTTCGCAGCATCTCTTATAATCCGAAGCGCCGTCAACTGGTCAACCCTCTGTTCCCGTTCTATCTTTTTTGACAAACTCTCACCGTCAATGAACTGCATTACTATATAACTGTAACCGCCTTCAAACTCGCCTGCATCGTAAACCGTCACGATGTTCGGATGCTCGATCTTCGCGGCGGCGCGCGCCTCCCTCAAAAACCGTTTCTTGTGCATCTCGCCCATCAGCGCAGGAGAAAGAATCTTAACCGCGACATCCTTGTTAAGAGCCAAATGCTTCGCTTTGAAGACAACTCCCATTCCTCCTTCGCCGAGTTTCTCTATAATCTGACAGGAACCGACTCTCTTACCAATGAACATATCGTCAATCTTCTTGATGTGCGTCTTCGTATCGTACGCAGTGCCCTCAGTAGAAAGTGTCTCGATTTTCTCAGGAAGTTGAAGTGGAGCGCCACATTTCAGACAAGTATATTCCTTCCCCTCTACAAAATCCTTCACAGTATACTGCGACTGACACTCCGGACACTTCATTATCTTCTTGCCCTGCGATTCCAAAACATCAAGCGCATCATCGAGCGAAAGAGTACCACCTTTGTGTAAAACCTGTTCAATTCTCTGGTTCGTCTTCAACCTATTTTCTATTGCCTCCCACAACTGCGTATATGTGATATAACCCTTCTTCGCTGCCTCTTCGCCGAACTCAATGTCTTCGTAAGACTCATCTTCCTCGCCCACAGTCTTACCTTTAAGGCTTGTGATAATATCCTTCACCGCCTTATTCGAAATTACACCCTTTTCAATCATAATCGTAATGACAGAACGGGCAGCCCCTTCTTTCTCCTTCGCCTTAAGCGCCTCTTCAAGTTGAGCCTCAGAAATAAGCCCCTTCTTTACGGCTTCCTTCGCTAACTCAACATCATTCTTCATCAAATCAAACATCTACGAACCTCCCTCTGTGTACTAAACTATAGGTTAAAACAATGGTTCACATAAGTCAAACAAAAAGAACTGGATTAGAAATTCCTCTTTCAGAACGCTGTCATATCCTACATATCAAAACTTGAAGTGACTTTACACCACGAGAAATAGTAATATAATTTATAATTTCAGAGATAGAGAATTAGGAGGTAGTTATTATGCGAGGAATGAGATTAAGTATTATTGGAGTGGTTATAGTTTTTGCTTTATTTTCTGCCAACACGGAGGAAAAGCAACGCGGACGGTTCACAAAAACAATCGCAGGCTATTCAAAACAGATTCATATCTATGTTCCGAACAGTTATAGCGATAAAAATCCAGCAGGGTTGATTCTCGGACTTCACGGAAGCGGAGGTAACGGTGCAGGTTTTTTAAGCGCCTGGAACACAGGGCTTCTCGACAAATACGGATTCATAATGGTGGCGCCCGATTCTGTAACAGGAGCGTGGGCGATGGGAGGCGACTTTGAAGGACAGAAGAGAGAAGGGGAATACATAAAAGCGATTATCGAAGATATGAAAAAGAACTACAAAATTGACGATGAAAAAATCTATGTGACAGGTTTTTCTGCTGGTTCGGCGTATTTGATGGTTGGCATTGCCGCATTAGAGCATTTCAGAGCGTTTAAGATACGAGGTGCGGCTCTATTCTCAGGCGGAATCACAGGCGAAATGGGAGTTAATCCGGACAAAGCAAAAGAGACGACAATCAGAATCTACATCGGCACAGGTGACACGCCGCATCTTGGACCTGCCCAGAATGCAGCAGACTCGTTTAAAAAGGCAGGTTACAATTGTGAGTTAGTGAAGGTTCCAGGCGCTCACAATTACCCGCTCACCGACCATACAAAGGTCCTCGAATGGTTCGTCCAACTGTATGAGCCTGTCAAGAAGAAACGCGAGGTTGAAAAGGAGTTACAGGAAGCAGAAAAAGCCCTAAGCGAGAAAAAATATAAGGAAGCAATCAAATCTTATCAGTCGGCGAAGAAAAAGGCGGAAAAAGAGAAAGAGTTAGAAGCACTGCTTAAGAAAGCAGAAGATGGATTGAAGGCGGTTGAGCAGGCAGGAGTAGATGCGCTCGCTGAGGCGGAGAAACTCGCGAATGAAGGCAAATATTCTGACGCTTATAAACTGCTGAAAAAAGTCCAAGATGATTTTAAGGGAACGGACATCGCAAAGCAGGCAAAAGATAAAGAAAACGAGTTAAAAGAAAAAGAGAAGAACAAACCGGAAGAGAAGGAAGAAAGCGACAAATAAACATAAATAAAGTTAAAGAGAGAAAAGCGAGAGGCACAGGCTGATGTTATCAGAAAGGACGGATGCGCTGGTTTTAAAAACCGTACCGTATTCGAACACATCGCTTATCGTGACATTTTACACTGAAAAATACGGCAGGTTAACGGCAATCGCCAAAGGTGCGCGCAGGAGACAGCACACCATCGAGGGCGCTATTGAGACTTTGTCACTTGGGGAGGCGTTCTTTTATATAAAGAAAAACCGCAGTATGGCGACACTTAAGGATTACGATGCGTTTGAAGATTTTTCGGACATTCGTAAATCGCTTGAACGGTTTTACGCAGCCTGCGCTGTCATTGAATACCTGCTTGAAGGAGTAGCAGACTACGAGAGCGAACCTGAACTTTTCTCGCTTGCAGTATCCGCTCTTGATGCGATAGCGAAGGGACATTTTGAAAGCGCAGTTGCCGCATTTATCATTCAAGCACTCAATATCGCAGGCGTCTTCCCTTCTGTAACGAACTGTTCTGTTTGCTCAAAACCTTTGCCTAAGGAGTCACCTCTTCTTTATGCAACCACTCACAAGGCGTTTCTGTGCTCAGAATGTATCGCCTTATGTCCGTATATCACATTTCCACCGCAGGTCGGCGCAATCATCAGCGGGATACTCCGCGTGGGGAACAAAATTCGCACACTCCAACTCCCGAAACAGTTGCTGCCACGGCTCCTTCGCCTCGCCACTGTCGTCTTTGAACTCAACTTCGGGAAAAGATTGCATCAGACCGAAAAGTTAATCGCAGAGCAAAGGAATCCGTTAAATGAATGTTCTTTTGGTAAATCCGCCTCTTTATGACTTCGCTGCACATAACTTCTGGATGAAACCTTACGGACTACTTCAGATTGCAACCGTGTTAAAACTTTCGGGTTCATCTGTCTGTTTTTTTGACTTCTGCGATACCTTACATCAGTCCATCACGGACAGACGGTTAAGGCGAGATTCTTACGGTAGAAGTAAACTCCCTGCAAAAGTAGTCGGACGCCCTGCCCCGTTTGCTTCTTTCAACAGAAGATACCGCAGGTACGGACTGCCCATTTCCGTTTTTGCTTGTTTTCTCGACGAGCAACTTTCTGAAAAGGGAAACTTCGATGCTGCGCTGATTACTTCTTCAATGACATACTGGTATCCTGGAGTTTTTGAAGTCATCCAATTCTTAAAGGAGAGGTTCGGAAGAGACTTTCCTATTTTCGTCGGCGGTACATATTCAACACTATGTAGCGACCATTTACGCTCGAAACTTACCGTAAACGGAATCTATACACGAAATGGCTGGCTCGGCGAAAGTTTTCCGCTTCCCAATGATTTCGACTTTCAGCCTGCGGATTTCTCACTCTATAAAAATCTCTCCTTTGGAGTGACGCGTCTATCGAGAGGCTGTCCTTTCAGATGTACATACTGCGCATCTGCCGTTCTTGAACCGAAATTCAGATTGCGTCCTCTTGACCTTGTTTGGGAGGAACTGCGTCCGCTTGCGAAACGGAATGTTCGAGATATTGCGTTCTACGACGATTCCCTTCTAACGCATTCAGAACATCTGAAAGCGTTCGCTGAAGCGATAAAAAGAGAGAATTTCAACTTCCGGTTCCATACACCGAACGGACTCCATGCGCGATACATCTCGCCTGAGGTCGCGAGATTGCTAAAAGAAACATCTTTTGAGACTATTTTCATCGGCTACGAATGTGCAGACGAAAAGATTCTGACGGAGATTGGCGGCAAAGTCTTTTTCGACGAAGTGAAATACGCTTTGCAGAACTTAAAAGATTCTGGTTTCCCTCCGCAACGAATAACGCTCTATGCACTCATCGGACATCCGAAAATCGGTTACGAGGCGCTCGAGCATTCCATCAGTGAAGCGGAAAAACTCGGTGTGCGGATTATGCTGGCAGAGTATTCCCCCATTCCACAGACTCCTGATGGCGAAACAGCACTCAAGCGGTTCTCGCTTGATGCGCATCAGGAGCCGTTGTTTTCTAACAATACTTATTTTACCGAACTCGTTCTCGGCACAGAAAAAGTCCAAAGATTAAAAGACCGCGTCCGTCTTCACAATCAGAGAATCGCAGGCTTTCTAAAATAGTCGGTCTCATCCGCCCCGTATGTTTTTGCGACGCCTGTTCCGATTAAACAGAATGAGATTGAAAATCGCCGTAAAAAATTGGATAATCCATCATTCCGATTCAAATGTTTTCGGAAAGGGGGAAACGATGGAAGCGATGAAAAAGCGGATTGAGCAGTTAGAAGCATTGCGAAAAGAGGCGGAGTTAGGTGGCGGTAAGGACAAGATTGAGGAGCAGCACAAAAAAGGAAAAATGACTGCGAGGGAAAGGATACTCGCTTTGCTCGACGAGGGGACATTCAACGAAATAGATATGTTTATAGAACATCGCTGTCACGATTTCAAAATGGACGAAAAGGTGGTGCTCGGCGACGGCGTCGTGACAGGCTGGGGAAAGATTGACGGAAGAACGACTTATGTTTTTTCTCAAGATTTCACGGTATTCGGCGGTTCGCTTTCTGAAATGTTCGCGTTGAAGGTCTGCAAGATAATGGACTTGGCACTGCGCAACGGCGCGCCTATCGTGGGATTAAACGATTCAGGCGGAGCAAGAATTCAGGAAGGCGTCCTTTCACTCGGAGGCTATGGAGACATATTTTATAGAAATGTTATATCATCAGGGGTCATTCCGCAGATTTCGGTGATTCTCGGTCCTTGCGCAGGCGGCGCAGTCTACTCTCCTGCGATAACCGACTTCATCATTATGACAAACAAGATTTCACATATGTTTATTACAGGACCTAAAGTCATCAAAGTGACGACAGGCGAAGATGTGACATTTGACGATTTGGGTTCCACGATGACTCATAATTCCAAGTCGGGCGTGGCACATTTTGCGGCGGAGGATGAAAAAGAGGCTCTTTCACTCGTGCGAAGAATCCTCTCTTATGTTCCGCAATCAAATCGTGAGAAACCGCCTTATAAAGACACAGGTGACCCTATAACAAGAGAGGATTCGCAATTGGATAGTGTCATTCCTGATGTTTCAACGAAGCCATACGATATTCACGAGGTCATAAAACGAGTGGTGGACAACGGCGAGTTTTTGGAGGTGCATAAGCATTGGGCGCCGAACATCGTCGTTGGGTTTGCGCGGCTTGGTGGTCATTCAGTCGGCATCGTCGCAAATCAGCCACGGATGCTCGCAGGATGTCTTGACATAAACGCATCTATCAAAGCCGCTCGGTTCGTGCGGTTCTGCGATGCGTTTAATGTGCCACTTGTGACATTCGTCGATGTGCCAGGATTCTTACCTGGGATACAGCAAGAATGGGGTGGAATCATTAGGAACGGTGCCAAACTTTTATATGCGTTCTCAGAAGCAACGGTGCCGAAATTGACGGTTATATTGAGGAAGGCATACGGCGGTGCATACGATGTTATGTGCTCCAAACATATAGCGGCGGATTTGAACTTCGCCTGGCCCAGCGCCGAGATTGCAGTAATGGGCCCGAAAGGCGCAGTCGAGATTATCTTCAAGAAAGAGATTGAGCAAGCGGAGAATCCCGAGGAGTTCGAGGACAAACTGATTGCCGAGTATGAGGAGAAGTTTGCCAACCCGTATGCAGCAGCGAAATACGGTTATATTGACGATGTAATAGAGCCACACAAGACGCGCCCAAAACTCATTGCAGGACTCGAAAGCCTGTTAACAAAGGAACAAAAACTTCCTTGGCGCAAACATGGAAACATCCCACTGTAAGAAGCAGGTTATGATGCGTTTCCTTCTCTTATCTCTTATATGCTTAGCCGTTGGCGGCGGATGTGTTCTGCGAGAGTTCACTATCCGAAGTGAGCCGAGCGGAGCGGAAATCTTCATCGACGGCAAACAACTCAACAAGACTCCTTTCACACAAAGATTCGATTTTTACGGAACCCATCGCGTCGTCTTACGGTATAAAGGTTATCTCACCTACGAAGGAGAAATTCGATTAAAGATTCCCTGGTGGCAATATTTTCCTTTTGACCTTTTCACTGAGATTCTACCGTTTGAGATTAAGGATTCACAGGATTTCTCGTTCACACTTAAAAAAGCAGAGGAAATCCCACAGGACTTGAAAAAGAAGGCAGAAGAGATGAATCGTGAATGGAGAAGCGATGAGAGATGATTTTTCAGGGAAACGCGTGGTTGTAATGGGGCTTGGGCTTTTCGGAGGCGGAGAAGGCGCTGTGCGGTTTTTCTCCGAACGGGGCGCTTCTGTACTGGTAACAGACCTTCGCAAACGAGAAGAACTCAACGAAACGCTATCGAAAATCTCCGATTTAAAAAATGTTGAGTTCCGTCTTGGGAGGCACGAAATACAAGATTTCAAAACAGCGGATATAGTCGTTGTAAATCCAGCGGTGACAGATGAGTCTCCGATGCTTAACATCGCTAGCGAATCAGGTGCGTTTCTTACGACCGAGATAAATCTGTTTTTCGAAAGATGTCGTGGAACAATCGTCGGGATAACCGGCTCAAATGGAAAATCAACGACTACTGCGCTCTGTTACCATATCTTGCAAGGCTTCCAAGTGCCAACTTATCTTGGTGGCAACATCGGCTCTTCACTCCTTCCTGATGTTGACAAATTCAAACCCGATGAAGTGGTTGTTCTTGAACTTTCGAGTTTCCAGTTGGAGCGGATGCGATGGATAAGAAAAAGTCCGCAAATTTCCGCGATTCTGAATCTGACGCAGAACCATCTGGACAGACACAAGACAATGGAATCCTACGGTGACGCGAAAGCGGCGATTCTCGACTATCAGAACCCAGACGATTTTGCGGTTCTCAATCCTGCCGATGAGTACTTCAAATTTTTCGTAAAGAGAGTAAAAGGGAATCTGGTGGTTTTTAAGAAAAGAACGGGCAGGACAAAAACGGACTCAAAAATCATAGTCGGTTTCCTCAACAAAAAAATCGTTGTTGAGATTCATCAGGAGAAGAAAAACAAAAAACGGTTTTTCATCGCGCTCGATTCTCTGCCGCTCGATGAGTGGGGAAGGAGTTGGCAGGTTACAGAAGAGTTCGTCGGACATAATGCGATGAACTTGGCAGCGGCGCTCGCTTGCGCGGTCTCCTTTTTACTTAAACGGGAAATCGAAATCAACGAACAGATGTTAAGAGAATCTCTGCATAAAGCGATGAGCGAGTTCCGTCCACTTGAACATCGGCTTGAAAAAGTCGCAGTTGTGCGTGGAGTCGAATTCGTAAACGATTCGATAGCGACGAATCCTGAAAGCGTGATTGCGGCGCTCAATTGTTATCCTGCGCGCAGAACGATTCTCATTGCAGGTGGCTACGACAAGGGGCTCAATTACGATGAGATGGTGAAAAAGATACTTACAAATGTAAAGGCTCTCATTCTCTTAAAGACCGATGGCGGTGACAAAATCGCAGAAGCGGTTTTGAAAGCGAAAAAAGAAGTTTCAAAAGAGGACGAGATTAAGAAATCTGAAAATAGAGATTTTCCTTCGCTTCATTATGCATACGGGCTTGAAGAAGCGGTACTCAAAGCAATGGCGTTATCAGAAAGCGGGGATACTGTGCTTCTTTCGCCTGCCTGCGCAAGTTACGGAATGTTCTCGAATTTTGAGGAGCGCGGGAGAGCCTTCAAAGATGTTGTAAAAAAACTCGTATTGCAGGATAAAACTGGTTAATGTAGAATAGCACAGTTTTGAAAAGGGAACAAGGATGTTCAAGAAGAAAAAGAATGAGAGTTGGTTGAGAGACAACATCGAGGCAGTTGCGACTGCTGTTGCGCTTGCTATGCTCATAAGGCTTTTTGCGGTTGAGGCATTTGTGATACCGACAGGCTCAATGGCACCGACACTTCGAGGTGAGCATATCTCTCTTTCCTGTCCGAACTGCAAGACGGAGATTGCGCTCGGCTTCCGTGGTGATTTTCGCAAGGCATACCTTTACAAAACGGTCTGTCCGCAGACCAAGAAAGAGGTGACCACTCTCATTTACGATTCTGAAATGGCTTACGACGAACAAGAGGCAGTCTGCCCTGAAACAGGACAATCCTGGTATGTTAAAGCGGGAAGAACAGGCAAACCCACATACGGCAGGAGGTATAATATAATATGTCCTGTTTGTAATTACAATTTTAAGGCTGATGTTACGCCATCGGATTTGCGAGGCGGAGACAAGATTTTCGTGAACAAGTTATCATTCCTTATTCGACCTCCGGAGCGCTGGGAAGTAATCGTTTTCAAATGCCCTGACGACACGACAAAGAACTACATCAAGCGTCTAATTGGCTTAAGTGGAGAAACAGTCCAAATCAAGGAGGGCGAAATCTTCATAAACGGGACGATTGCACGCAAGCCGAGATGGGCGCGAAAAGCGGTCGCAACTCTCGTCTACTCGTCCGCGCTTCCAGAAGAGATAAAAAGAAGAAAAATCTGGGAAGTGAAACGAGGCGACTGGAGATTAGATTTTAACAGTTTCTCGGTGCGTGCTGGTAATGAGCCTAATGTTCTGGAATATATTGGTGATATAACAGCGCGTATTCCATACAACAACGACTCCGACAATGGGTGTCCTGTCGGAGATGTGACACTTATATTCAGCGTAAAAGCGATACCGAATGAAAAAGGTGACAACTCTTATGTTCTTGCGCTCATCGGTGATGGTGTCCACGAAGCGGCACTTTATCTTGCCGTCGGAAGCGGAGAGTCACTTCTGAGGTTAGACAAACAAGTCGCAGCAAAAACCGAGTTTTCACTTTCAACAGATTCCTTCCATACAATCGAGTTCTCAAAAGTTGACAATCTCGTTGAGGTCTACATTGACGAGAGGAAACTATTCTCATATTCATACGACTCAGAGACAATCGGACACAACGCAACTGTAAGGCTCGGCGCTCAAGGAGCGGATATTCAGATAAAAGATGTTTCACTATGGCGAGATATATATTATTACGCGCATATGGGGGGTTACGGTCAAGAAGGCGACCCCGTGAGAGTCCCTGAAAACTCCTACTTCGTGCTTGGCGACAACTCGGAGAACTCAAACGATTCTCGCGTTTGGGGAACAGTACCGTCTGACAACCTGATGGGCAGAGCGCTCTTGGTGTTTTGGCCACCAAAGCGTGTCCATTTCGTTAAGTGAGGTGCTTTAAGATGGCAGATAGCGCGGAAAAAGAAAAACTGATAGAACATCTGTGCAAACTCTCGGCAATCCGCCTAAGCAGCGAAGAAAAACAAAAATTAGCATCCGAACTTGAACGCATCATCGGTTATGTTCAGAGAATTCAGAGTATAAACACCGAAGGCGTCAATCCTACAAGGGGCGGAACAGAAACTCCTCTCGAGTTGCGCGAAGACAAACCTAAGGAGCCACTCAATAGAGAAGATGTGATAACAACTGCGCCTGATACTTTCTGTGACCTGTTCAGAACACCGCCGATTCTGGAGGAATGAAAGTGTCTGCTGTATATGCAACAGAACTCATTCATCAGTTGAAATCAGGAAAAACAAGCGTCTCAGAGATAGCGGAATACTACACCGAGAGAATCCAGAAGTTTGACTCCGAGTTAGGCGCATTTCTATACTTCAACCCTGAAGATGTGATGAGGCAGGCATCCGTTCTCGACAAGAAGCGCGCAAGCGGCGCCCCTCTCGGCAAACTCTTCGGGCTTCCAATAGCCATTAAAGACAATATATGCACAAAAGGAATGCCAACGACCGCAGGCTCAAAAATTCTCGAAAAATATCAACCTCCGTATAATGCGACCGCAGTCGAACATCTATTAAACGAAGATGCGCTCATAATCGGAAAAACGAACTTGGACGAATTCGCTATGGGTTCGTCTTGCGAGCATTCCGCATTCAAACTCTGCCGTAACGCATATAACCGCGAATATGTGCCTGGTGGCTCAAGCGGTGGCTCTGCAACTGCGGTAGCAGCACGGCTCTGCATCGCCGCTCTCGGCTCAGATACCGGAGGCTCCGTCAGACAACCTGCCTCCTTCTCAAATATCGTCGGATTTAAGCCGACTTATGGACTCGTCTCCCGCTACGGTCTCATAGCATTCGCATCGTCGCTCGACATAATCGGACCGATGACGATAAGCGCCCTCGACGCCGCTCTGCTTTGTTCCGTCATCTGCAAATACGATAGATGTGATTCAACATCCCTCAATCTCTCGATAGACTTTTCAACAGTCTCTCTGAACAACAGATTAAACGATATGAGAATCGGCTTACTCGAAGAAAGCCTTAAACACTGCGAAAACGATGTCGCAGACAGAATATCTGACACTGTAAGGACATTCGAGAAACTCGGAGCGAGAATCGTCCCTGTTGAAATGCCCATTCTGCTTGAAAGCGTGCCAATCTATTATGTGGTTGCGACCGCCGAAGCGAGCGCAAACCTCGCAAGATATTCAGGCGTCATCTACGGAAAGCGAAGTAAAAGCCACGCAAAACTCGCATCCGAGATGATTGAGAACACCCGCAGCCTTTTCGGAGAGGAAGTAAAACGGCGAATCCTACTCGGCACCTTCGTGCTTTCAAGCGGATATTACGACTCCTACTACATCAAAGCGCTAAAATGTCGCACTCTTCTGATAAACTCGTTTTCTGAACTCTTCAAGACCGTCGATTTTCTTCTTACACCGACTTCGCCAACGACACCTTTCAAAATCGGCGAACGGCTCGATGACCCAATCAAAATGTATGAATCCGACCTTCTCACCGTCAGCGCAAATCTCGCAGGTCTGCCCGCAGTCTCTTTCCCCTGCGGATTCTCAAAAAACGGACTGCCCATCGGCGCCCAAATTATGGGACCCCATCTTTCTGACGCAAAACTGCTCTCCCTCGTCGCCACATTCCAAAACGAAACAGATTTCCACCTAATCCCACCTGCCCTGTCTTAAAAGCGAAACAGAAACTTCTCAAATTCGCAAACTTTCGGAGGCTTCTTACCTCTTGGCGTTCCGATTTCGTGTCCTTCTTCAACTAACTTCTTTGCCTGTGCATCCACTCCGCCTGGAAATTTCGGATTCAAACTTCCGTCATTCTTCACAACCCGCCAGTATGGAGTAATTTTCCGTCTTCCACTTCGCCTGTCTTCTTCCGCCGCTTCCGCGATGATTCTTAAAAAGATTCCCGTAGCAAGTGGGCAGGTAATGTCCACAGAATATTGCTTTGCGAGTCTCTCCCTGATTTGAACATCTGTGACGAGTTTTCCTCGGGAAACTTTATTTATAAGCGCTTCGACATCAAGAGGACGGGGAATCAACATTTTTCCTCGTCCTTTTGGGTCGTCAACGACTCTTACTTCTTTGATTGCTTCTACCTTTTCACGCCACGATTTCCGAGATTTCATAACGCAATCTCTCACTTTGAGGCAAGTGGCTCAAGTCGAAGAAGAACATACCAACGCGCAGGTGACACGATTTTGAAACTCGTCTGGTTCTTCACCTCGACAGGTCCAGCTCCTTCAACTACATTAAGATATTTAATAGTGAATCCGCTACTCAAACATTTCGGGACTGCAATTTCAGATTCGAGCGGCTTATCAGCGTGATTAACTAAAAGGATAGTAAGTGTGTTGTCCTGCCAGCAGTAGTTTATGTCAACATCTTCTGAAAGAGGAGAAAGGAATACGGGCATCTCTTTTCCTGTTGAGTATGAGACAGCGTCTTTTAAGGTGTGAAGGATGACACGACGAAGTTGCTCGTTCGTCTCATTTAATCCAAGAGTGGTGACATAAAGTCTGCCTTCTGCGAACGGAACGAGTTGCACAAGCGAGTGAGTATCGTCTGCGATGAGAACAGCGACTCCGCCTTTATGCAACATAAACGGAAGTTCAATTTCGTCCTCAAATTTCACAGTGTCGCCGTAAACAAAGCCGCCGAGGTCGTATCGGAAAGTCAGCAATTTGGTCTTAAAAGGTTCGGTCCCTTCGATTCCGAAAAGCGATTCGCGATTGAGTTCAACTCCGGTCGGAAGCGGAAAGCCTGAAACCACGAGTGTTGAACTCGCATTAAGGGAATCTTTGATGAATGAACAATCGGCGAGGCTTAATGCAACCGTATCAGACAGCAAGATGACTTTGCGAGAATCAGCAGTCGCTCTGACGAAGGACTTCTCAGCAGAGGAAGGGATAAACGGCGGAAGTGTCTCGCGTTCATTCGGGACGAAAACTGAAACACCCGCCGCAATCCCTAACCTCCTCAAGCCATCTAAAGAATCGAAAAGACTCGTCTCGGTTTTTAGGCGCTTGCTAAATGGACAGTAAACGGTAATAGGGGGATGTGCAGAAAACTCTTTCTGAATCGTGCTGAACGCAATAAGCGAATCCTGTAAGCATTTTTCGTGTCTTCCCGCCTCTGTTTTTACCGCAAGTTGAGAATATATGTCTTTATGATATGAGTAAAGGGCGATACCATTCAATCCGCCAACACTTGCAACACTGAGAATCTGGCTTTTGATTCCTGTCTCATCCATCGGGAAGTCGGATGCAGGAGAGAAGAGTTCGATACGCGGAAGGATGAGTTTACGATTGGAAGGGAAAGAGAGGGTAAAACACTTGACGAAGTCACCTGAGCGGCGCGCTGGATAGAATCTTTTATCATCAGGAGCACGCGATGCAGAATATCTCGTCTGTGGCATAATGATGTCAAGCGACTCGATTGAAGCAAGGTAACCTGCGAGCAAAGGGTCTTCGAGGTTTGGCGAGCAGGCGGTCAGCAAGCCTTCGTCGAGTGTTTTCACGAGGCGGGTAAATGTGCGGATGTAAAGCGCATAATCGAGTGAGCCGCCTGAAAGATACGAATAAAAACCGCAGAAAGAAGGATGCATTCCGTAGTTGTAGAAGAGCTCATACATAATCCGTTCGAGAGAACTGAACCGCTTTGAACAAGGCTCATCCGCAGAGATGTCCCAGCCGAGAGAAACAAGGACCGCAACTCCTTGTTTATCGCATTCTTCTAACACATCAGCGAGGAAATCGTGTTCTGGAACAGTCCGTCGTCTACACACGCCTGATGGATAAAAGGCGCGTTCTACGGTAATAATCGAATCAGCAACGAGAAGATTACCACCAAGCGCTTTAAAATGAGTAAGATAGCCGCGCAGATATTCCTTTGTCGCATCCTGCGGCAGAGACGGAATATGCAAGAAATCACCGACAACACTTCCTGAAACAAAGGAACGCTTCGCAACACCACAAGGGAAAGACTTCCCATCTTTCTTTTCTGTCACATAACCTGTGACAACATAAATTCCTTCCTTATCATCTTTATCAACCTTGAAACTAAAATGTGTATCAACTTCCTTTGGAAGTAACTTCTCATAAGATTGATTTGGGCGCATAAGGAAAGCACCATAACTGTAATCCGCATCTCTCTTCTTCATCGCGATTTTGTCTTTGAACCAGAAATCGAATGCGACTCTCTCGTCTTTCTCAACGAAGAAGGGTCTTGTAAATAGACTGAAACGGACAATCTCATCTTCCGTTGTCGCAATACTTCCACAGCCATACAGAGAAATCAGCAGAAGAAAAAGTAAAACTAAAAGAGAATAATTCCTCATTCTTTTAGTCTCCTTAAAGAACAACCATTATCTTATTTTACTACGAATTCGAATTATCAGTTCAATCTAAAAAAAAGGGGAGATGCAAAACTGCGTCTCCCCTAAATAGACACATCCGACGGTTATTATTTTTCGAGTGTGTTCTCAAAAACGATACGGCTAATGTAATCGCTCAACTTGGCAGAGAGTTCATTCAATTTGGCTTGAAGTCCGCTCAACTGCTCACGCAACTGTGCAAGTTTGGTCTCCTGCTCTTTGAACTTGGTAACATAAGAGTTGCGCATTTCGCGTTCTGCCACACCGTCGCCTGTTAAAGTCTTAATGTTCTCGCGTAGTCTCGTCTGGTCATCGAATATGTCCCTTATCTGCTGTTGCGTCTGACTCATCTGCTGTTGGGTCGTATACATCTGTGAGCGAATCTTCACGATTTCCATCAACTGCTCTTTTTGCTTATCGTTAATCCATCTCTCGTTGAAGAAGAATATAATATCCTTGTCGCTTAAGTTGTAGAGATAGAATGTCTGCGAATCGTCTCGGCGAAGTTTCAATTCAAACTCCGTCGTCTTCTTGGCGGCGGCTTTTATTTCGAACCTCAGGTAATTGTCTTTCTCGGTATATGTGCTTTTGTCGTTTAAGACATCCCAGCCGCTCGCCTTCGGATAATCGAGTATAAGCAACCGCTCCTCATCCGCAGTGTTCTCTATTTTAAACTTCATCTGACCGATACGCCATCTCTTGATAACCATATAGCCGTCTCTCGCCACTGCAAGATACGCAGATGTCGTCTCCTTGCCCCACTCGTCAGAGACTTTCAAACTCTGGTCGAGCGCATAGAGAAGCAAAGTCTTTTCGCCTTTCTGCAAGCGGTTCATCATCGCATTCCCGAGATAATTGCCTTCCTCAAAAAGTGTCACAGGTCCCGCATCGAGGACGAGGCCTGTCTCGTTCGTAATCTCCACCGCTTGATACGGCGAAACGAGTCCCGAGCCATACTTCCAATAAGCGACTTTTCGTGAAGTCATATCCTTATTCACGATGGGAATCATCGCCGATGACTTGGAGCCGACAGAGACTTTATGCGCTATGTTGTAGATGAAATAATCGCCGACTGTCGCCGTGGCAATCGCAGATTGAACCGATGATGCGAGTTTTTCCATCGCAAGCGCGGCACGAGCACCCGGCGCAGGCTCTTTAAGTGCAAATGACTTCTCCGAATCTTCATTTTCCTTGTCACCCCAAGCCTTCTTTCTCAGCGCCATCGTATCCTCTTTCTGCGCCATAGGGGCTCCCGGCGCTCCAACTCTTCCTTCTTCTTCGGAAACATAAGGTTCCTCAGGTTTCTCGACAGGCGCCGCAACTGACTGTGTCGGGCTGATTTTCTGACGAAGTGTGAAAAGCGGTGAATATATGTCATACTGGAAAGTCACAGGGACGCCACAAACCAAGGTCATATTCACATCTTTCCATTCCTCCATCGTCGTATTGTCAACGACAGCCCAAGACTGACAGAGTGCCTTGTTGCCTCTGAGGACGAACCTATGTGTTGTTTTCCAAACGGGTAACTCGAGCGTGTAGGCGATGAAGACCTGCCGTTTGCCCTGCCCTTTCGTGTTGATGACTATCTTCTTCTGTTCTTTGCGGAACACCTCGCTGTAAAGTTTCAGATATTTCTGCAAGTCCTTTTGAAGCAGTTCGTCGCTCAGTTTAAAAGAGGTGATATCGAAGATGTCGAATGTCTCAATGTTGCCATTGTCTCTCATCACAGTCACGCGCCAACTCTTCTGTTCTTTGTTTTTCTGATATTCCTCCACTCCTGCGATGCGTCCCTGTATCTCCGCACCTGCGGTCTGGAACACAGCTTGCGCTCCCTTAAAAAGCGTAAGTATTCCGACAAGACCCGCAACATCACGACCACCTAATACCTCGCTTAGGAGTTTCTCTCTCGGCGTCTTCGATTCGTATCCGATGTTCGTCACGACGCCACCGCCCAAGTCAACCACAACGAGCGAGTTCAATACATCGGGTATGTCCTTCTCGTCGAAAATCAACTCAATGCTTGCGTCCCCCTCAACATTCACATACTTCTCTACATAGCCCAGCCCCTGCTTGTAGAGAACGACTCTCGCGGTCTTCTTCTCTTCCTGTGGCTGCTGCGCATAGCAAAAAGCGAGCGCAAATAAAAAGAGAGAAAAAACCAAAACCTTACGCATAAAAAATCCTCCAAAAAGCACCTATGAATTAGACATTCGAAGGTTCAAAATGGTTCTTTTTTTTCGAAAAAATCCGCGAAGACGCGTATACACAGTTAATTTCTTCGAGGTACCACAGGAATTAAACTTATTTACTTTTTCTTGAACAATCTGATAAGATTACCGCCTCTGGGATGTCCTGTTATCTCAAATTCTTCAAAAGCAAGGGATGATTGCGGAAAGAGTTTGCGAGGTGCATCCTGAGGCAATTTCTCTCCATGGTCAGCAAATTTTATAGTCAAACCTTGGGGTTCATTGATGACTAACACGCTATAAGTGTTCTCGTTGTTTTTGTAGACAGTAGAAAAGATAACATTCGCTACTTCTTCGGTTGCGGATTTAATCGCATTAGCAGTAGCGACATCAAACCCTGCCTGCTCGGCAACCGCACCAACAAACCGCTTTAATGCTTCCGTCGAGAGCCCATCTGTTACGAGAACAAGTTGCAAAGGAATCGGTTTCTTAACACCATAGAAGTTTATATTCCCTGCCCCATCAGCGTAAATGAGTGAACCGCATCTCGGGCATTTGTAACTACCTGCTCCACCAATCTCAACATCAACTCCACAGGATGCACAGGCGAGTATGGCAGGATAACCTCTCGGAGCAGCCACCCGAGACTTCGCCGGCAATGATACTTTCGGGGCAGGAACTGCGGGTGCCGTGGGAGGTTTCTTCGTTACCGCAGGAGCAACAGGAGGAGCTTTCGGGGGCGCAGCCTGAGGAGGTGAAGGCTTCGCAACTTTCGGGGGCGCGCCAGAAGGAGCCGCCGCTTCCTCAACAGGGGCAGCAAGTTCAGCAGATGCAACCGGAACAGCAGAGGCTGCAGAACTAACTGGCTTGACAACTGTTGGTGCTTCAGTATCCACAGGAGCAGGAGCTTGTGCCACGCCATAACCCAACTTAGCCAGAGCCTCACGCGATGTATTACACATATCGAAGAACTCGTGCAATCCTAACATCTCGATGACAATCTTCATCTTGGGCGGGACCTTCAAAAGAACCAATCCACCGCCCGCCGAACGGAAAGTATCAGCAAACTTCACGAGAGAACCAAGTCCCGTAGAGTTCACATACTTTATGCCTGCTACATCAAGGACGAGGCGGGAGACGCCTTGCTTACGCGCTTTCTGTAACTCTTCTTGAAATTTGTCAACAGTAGATGCATCTATCGAGCCCGACAGTTCAGCAAGAAAAACATCCTTCGCGGTCGCAAACCGAGAAAATCTCACTTTGAGTTCCGACATCATTACCTCCTTCTTCAGAAGATATTAAGGATATAGTATGTAATGCGGCTTCTGGAGTCAAGATTTTTGTATCGCTTGCAAGAAATTTCTTGAACACACATCAACCGATATGTAAACTCTTTATCGAGTTTTTGGGAATTATCTTTATGCCAGACGGATTATCAGGCGAGCAAATTCGCATTGGCAGAATCCTTCTTGCAGAAGGACCCCTGACACACGAATATGTGCAGGAACAGATACAAGAAGGAGGAGAAACTTCTTCTGTTCTGGGCAAAGCGGTTTTAGCATCAGGACATACATCAGAAGCGCAACTCATTAGCACACTGCTTGCGCGCTACAGAATCCCGAAAGTGCGTCTTGAGAACTACCCTTTCACGAAAGAGGCTCTTTCGATTTTGAGCACGGAGGATGCGCGCCGTTTTCGTGCTGTTCCTCTCGGAAAAGTCGGCAACATCACTTGCCTCGCTGTTGAAAATTTGTTCCAGATGGATATAAAAGTCATTTATCAGTTGCGCAAACTGGTCGGTGGTGTCGTTAAACTCTTTCAAACGACTCCTCAGGATATGGACGCCGCCCTCGATAAATACTATCCTCTTCCCAAACGCGAAATCCTAAAACCCGTCATCGTTCCGTCTACTGAGACAGAGAAACTCATCACACAAATGGTCCCTTACGAACATTCTCAAGCATACTGGGAAAAAACTTTTACTTCAAGTGGTCCCTTAAAGGCAGCTGTTATGGAGAGGTCTTAAAATGATGCAAGATGTGATGCAAAAAAATCTGACGCAGGAGAAAGAAGAAAAAGTCGGCGAATCATTCATCTTACAAGAGATTGACAAGAGCGGAATCGAAGAGTCCAAGAAAGAAGCATTTACACATCTCGAAGCGCGTTACCGTTCAACAACGAGAAAGAAATTACGCTTGCGTTGTGATGTTGAGATTCTTCTGCGCAACAAGCGGCTGTTCGATAGCGGTAAGGCGACTATACTCGATTTAAGCGCTACCGGAGTATTCCTGTCCAACTTTTCTTTACAGCACAAATCTTTCCCTACAAAGCCGTTTGTTCTGCGCCTGAGGTTTCGCAACAAGGATTTCAGAGGCATAACTCTAATATGCGAGCCTGTTCGCATCTCGATGACCAACGGGAAATTCGGCTTGGGACTTAAGTTTCAGGACATAAGCGTCGAGATGCGCAACAAGTAACAATAGATGAGTAAAATGTATCATATATATAATAATTTTGGCAGGGAGGGGTTATGATTGCAAATGAACTTCGTTGCGGTACCACTATCATTCATAATGATGGAAAACTATATCAGATTTTGGAATTCCAGCATACAAAGCCTGGTAAAGGCGGTGCTTTCGTCCGCGTAAAAATGCGCTGTCTTGCGGACTCCAAAATCATCGAGTACACATTCCGCTCGGAAGAGAAAGTCGAACGCGCCTTCATTGAACGAAAAGAGATGGAATACCTGTATCAGGACGGCGAAATGTTCGTTTTTATGGACCCCACAACATATGAGCAGATTGAGATTGAGCGCTCAAAGATGGGAAACGTCCTTCCCTATTTAGTTGAAAACAATACCTATTACATCTCATTCTTAAAAAGCGGAGAAGTCTTAAGCGTTGAACCTCCTGAATCTGTCATTCTCGAAGTCGTCGAGACAGACCCGGGAGAAAAAGGCGATACGGCAACAGGTGGCTCAAAACCTGCAAAACTCTCCACAGGACTAACTATAAAGGTGCCTCTTTTCGTCAAAATCGGTGATAAGGTAAAAGTAGATACACGCTCAGGCTCATACATCGAAAGAGCATAATTTCAGGAGGCAGGCTATGGCTTATAAGTGTGTTGGTATCTTAACAGGCGGCGGCGATTGCCCAGGATTGAACGCCGTCATTGGCTCAGTTGTCAGAAGACTGAACAAACATAATGTTCGCGTTCTCGGACTGCTTGACGGATGGAAGGGGCTGCTTACAGGCGAGCACATAGAATTGACGATGGACAGGACAAGCGAGATTCTTCCTCTTGGTGGTACAATCATCGGCACATCCCGAACGAATCCTTACAAGGATGCTGAAAAAAATATCCCGAAACTTAAAGAGACGATGAAAAAACTCAAGCTCGACGCGCTTATTGCGGTTGGTGGAGACGACACTCTTGGTGTTGCGAACCGCCTCTTCAAAGAAGAAGGTATTCCGATTGTCGGAGTTCCAAAGACGATTGATAACGATATTTCCGCGACCGACTTCACATTTGGATTCGATTCTGCGGTCAATGTCGCTATGGATGCGATTGACAAATTAAGGACGACGGCAGAGAGCCATCACAGGGTTATCATAGTTGAGGTTATGGGAAGGCACGCCGGCTGGATTGCGACTTATGCGGGGCTTGCTGGTGGCGCCGATGTCATCCTCATTCCGGAAAGACCGATTGACATTGATGAGGTATGCGAAACGCTAAAAAAACACAGAGCCCATTCGAAAGCACATAATTATAACATCGTTGTTGTTGCAGAAGGCGCCACCTTAAAAGAAGGGATGGCGGTAAAGAAGTCTGACAAAGTTGACGAGTTCGGTCACATTTATCTTGGTGGAATTTCAGAGTATCTTGCAAAGATTATAGAAGAGAAGACAGGATTCGAGACGCGCACAGTGATTCTTGGCCACCTGCAAAGAGGTGGTACGCCGACCGCATTCGATAGAGTGCTTGGAATAAGATTCGGTATGAGAGCAGCGCGGCTGGTGCTTGAAGGCAGATTCGGCATTATGGTAGCATTACAGGGGAACAAGATTGTTGAGGTTCCGCTTGAAGAAGGAGTCTCAAAACTCAAGACAGTTGACCCGAATATATACGAAATGGCGGTAGAGTACTTCAAACCTTTCTGAAAGAAAGAGTATGACAACCAAAAGAACAAAACCATCAAAAACAAAGATTCTCAAAATCAGCAGGAAATCACCTGAGTCCGAATTGATAAAAGAGGCTGCGGAACTCATCCGTGAAGGCGGAATCGTAGCAATACCGACTGAGACGGTCTACGGTTTGGCGGTAAACAGAGATTTGCCTGAAGCGGTTGAACGCCTAAACATCATTAAGGAGCGTTCCGCAGAAAAGCACTATACCATTCACATCGCTTCTCCTAACGCCGTGTATCTATATGTTAACAGAATCCCGCCGCTTGCCCGCCATTTTGAGAAGAAATTTTGGCCTGGTCCTTTAACGATAGTCCTCGATTCTCACGAAGGCGTAACTGTTGGGTTACGCTTCCCAAAAGACAACATCGCCTGCGCCATCATAGAAGAAGCGAAAGTCCCTGTCATTGCACCGTCGGCGAATCCTGCCGACCTTCCGCCTGCAACCGATGCAAAGGAAGTACTAAAATACTTTGACGAAAAGATTGATGCTGTAGTTGACGGTGGAAAATCACCCATTGGTATCGCCTCAACCGTCGTTCAAGTAACTGGCTTGCGCAAGATGAAAATTCTCCGTCAAGGTGCCATTCCTACATCAGAACTCGACCCATCCGAAATCACAATCATCCTCTTCGTCTGCACAGGTAACCTCTGCCGAAGCCCGATGGCAGAGGCGTTCCTCCGTATGCAGCTTTCGTCTGCGCTTAAAACATCCATTAAAGAACTTGAAAACGAAGGCTACTACATTCTCTCTGCGGGTACCGCCGCAACAGAAAATATGAGCGCTTCTGAAAACGCCTTCCAGACGATGCTCGAATACGGATACGACCTTTCATCGCACCGTTCGAGACACCTCACCCCGCAAATGCTTGAAGACGCTGACTTCATCATCGTTATGGGCGATTACCACAAGAAATATATCGAGACTCTTAGTCCAGCGTCACTACCTAAGGTTGAACTCCTACACCCTCAGGGAATCGAAGACCCTATCGGACAACCTGTGGAAGTCTACAGGAATGTCGCAGAAAAAATAAATGCTTCTCTTAAACCAATCGTCGAGAAAATCATAGAAGCACGCACAACAAGATTTTCGAAAACCAAAACATAGTTCAACTGATGTAAGGCGTCTCAAATGAAAATCGGATTAGCGTCTGACCATGCAGGTTTTCAACTAAAAGAATCTCTGAAACCGCTCTTAATTAGACTCGGAGACTCTTTTGTGGACTTCGGCACAAACTCCGAGGAACCTTGTGACTATCCTGATTTCGCTTTCCCCGCAGCCGAAGCGCTCGCAAAAGGCGAAGTCCAGAGAGCGATTCTCGTCTGCGGAAGTGGAATAGGGATGTCGCTCTGTGCTAATAAGGTAAAAGGCGTGCGCGCCGCATTAGCGATGACACCGGACATCGCAAAAGTCTCACGCCAACACAACGACTCCAACGCACTTTGCCTTGCAGCACGGTTCACTCAAAAAGAGACCGCCGAAGAGATTGTTGAAGTGTGGCTCAAGACAGAATTTGAAGGCGGACGACACAAGCGCCGTCTCGCGAAAATCTCCGCCTACGAACAGCGCCGAAACAGTTAATCCTGTATGACAGAAAATCATTCCACATTTTTGTCAGAACCGCGAAAATGAACTGAACTGGCGAAGTGTTACATTTTGTTGAAACTACGCCTGCGCCTCTGTCTTCGCTTCTCTTTTGCCTCTTGGGTCTTGAATGTCTGAGGCGAAAGCTTAAGAATCTCATCGCGTAATCTTGCGGCTAACTCAAAATTCAATTCCCTCGCCGCCTCATACATTCTCTCTTCTAACTCTCTGACAGTCTCGATTCTCGCAAAATCGTCCTCATCTACACCGACGATTCCACGCGCCAATTTCTGCGAACTCACATACTGCTCGATTCCTTCCTTAATTGCCTTCCTGATTGTTTCAGGTTTTATGTTATGTTTTCTGTTATATTCCAATTGTAATTTTCTTCTCCTCTCGCTCTCAGCAATCGCATTCTTCATACTTTTCGTCAACTCATCCGCATAAAGGATAACCTCACCGTTCACATTCCTCGCACAGCGCCCTATTGTCTGTATAAGAGAAGTCTCAGAACGCAGGAAGCCTTCCTTATCCGCATCCAATATCGCAACCAAAGAGACTTCTGGTAAATCGAGCCCTTCACGCAAGAGATTAACTCCGACGACGACCGAATAATCTCCTTTCCGTAACCTTTTCAAAATCTCCACACGCTCGAATGTCTCTATCTCCGAATGGAGATACATACAGCGGATTCCTTCTTCTTCCAAATGCTGTGCTAAATCTTCCGCCAACCTTTTCGTCAGCGTCGTCACTAACACCCTCTCGTCCTTTGCAACGCGCTTCTCAATCTCTCCTATAAGATGGGGAATTTGGTCTTTTGTTCGATGAACCTTAATCTCAGGGTCAACCAACCCTGTCGGTCTGATTATCTGTTCAACTACCCTACCATTTGACTTTTTTATCTCCCAGTCGTCTGGGGTGGCAGAAACGAAAACCGCACGCTTCACTAACCTCTCGAACTCCGAAAACTTCAACGGACGGTTATCCAGCGCACTCGGCAGGCGAAACCCATGCTCGATAAGTGTCTCTTTTCGGCTCCTGTCGCCGTTATACATTCCGCGTATCTGAGGAATAGTCATATGGCTTTCATCAATGACGACAAGAAACTCGCCTGAAAAATAATCGAGAAGGCAATAGGGTCTTGAACCTGCTGGGCGGCCACTCAAATGTCTCGAATAGTTTTCGATTCCATGGCAGTAGCCAACCTCCGCAAGCATTTCAAGGTCGTAGAGAGTTCGTGCCTTCAATCTCTGGGCTTCAACCTCCTTTTTCTCCTTCTTAAACCACGCAACTCTCTCATCTAACTCTTCACGAATCGAGACAAGCGCCCGTTGCAACTTATCCTCAGGCATTATGAAATGCTTGGCAGGATAGATATCTGTCCGTTCAAGAGTACGCACCATCCCACCTGTAACAGGATTAAACTCCTCAAGTCTCTCAACTCTACCATCAAAGAACTCGATTCTCAAACCGACATCAAGATAAGATGGACAGAACTCAACAACATCCCCACGCACTCTAAACCGTCCTCTACGGAGTTCAACATCGTTACGCTCATATTGGAGTCTTATAAGCGATTTCAAAAAATCGTCTCTATCAATCTGCGCACCTGTTTCGAGAGGAAAGACCATCCCTGCATACTCGTCGGGAGAACCGATGTTATAGATGCAGGAAACAGACGCCACGACGATGACATCTTTGCGAGTCAGAACAGCATTCGTCGCGCTCAAACGGAGTCTGTCCAAATCTTCGTTGATTGACGCATCTTTGGCGATATAAATATCTTTCTGGGGGATGTATGCTTCTGGTTGATAATAGTCGTAATATGAGACGAAATATTCGACACGATTGTGGGGGAAGAACGATTTGAACTCCGAGTATAACTGTGCGGCGAGGGTTTTATTGTGCGAGATGACAAGGGTCGGTAACTGAAGCGCCTCGATGATATGCGCGATTGTAAAAGTTTTTCCTGAGCCAGTAACGCCTAACAGGACTTGAAAATCGTGTCCCTGCCGAAAGCCGTTTATCAATTCTTCGATTGCTTTCGGCTGGTCGCCTTTCGGAACCATATCCGTAACCAGTTTAAACATCCTTTCTTCTACCATTCGAAAAGCACCTCTTCCTATAAGGACTATTTTCGGACAACCAAAACTGAATTTTATCACATTCTCCTTGTTCCATCAAACTGAACTCTTGACTATCTACTGCATTTCGCTACAATCACAAGGAGAAAAGCCTAATTGAGGAGGAAGGCAATGGATGGAGAAGTAAATCCCGCAATAGAAAGAATAGCGACTGCTCTTGAAAAGATAGCCTCTTCGTTGACGGACATCCACAAGATACTGCGACTAATGAGCGCATCGCTTCATGTCTCGCAGGCAAGCAAATCCAAGCGATTTTCTGCAATAAAAAAAGAAAAGACCGATGAAGAAGAAGAGATTGAACATTCGGTTCTCGGCACAGCAACACTTTTGAGTCAAATCGCCGCCGCATTGAACAGCATTGCAGAAGCAGGTCCAATTATCAAGCGCTAACCATTCTATCGTCTTAGTATTCTGAACTTAATCTCTTAACGCCACCACCAGATATTTTTCCAAAAAAAGGATCTTGCACAATATTAGTCCGCCCAAAATATCACTTCCGACATCGTAGATGTCAGTCAATTTTGCCCCAAGAATGTAGCATGTATCCAGTCACCAACAAAATGAGCAATGACGATGACAGCAACCGCAACGCTTATGTGCTCGAAGACGACTTTCCACGCTTTTACCTTCTGCTCGTGCGCAATGATAAAACTCAAAATGGCAAGTATCAGCAGTCCCCAGACTATTCCCACAATCATCGCTGTTGAAAGTTCGAACAGGAGCACAGGAACAGCGAATGTCAGCGCAAAAAAGAACTTCGTAAAGAATGTTGCCACTGTTGCTTCCCAAACTTCTTTAGCAGAATGCACATTCTCCGACTCTTCGCACATATGGATTCCGAGTGCATCCGAAAACGCATCCGCAATAGCAATTGTCAGAACCCCACCAATTACCGCCAACCTTGTTCCGGTGCCTGAATGAAGTCCAACCATTAAGCCGAGGGTAGTAATAGTAGCAGAAGTCAAACCGAAACAAAGCCCCGTTTTTACCGAATGCCTTACATCCATATGCTGCACCTCCAAGACATTTCACCATATTAGGTACGCCTTTTGCGAGGAAAGAAAGCGGCGAGAACAAGCGGAAAGGCGATGAGAGAATAAATCAGAGATGTGCGCAGGACTGTCGGCTGACGAAACGGGTAATACGAGCCGACAACATCATACATTGAAGAAGAATGGAGCCAATCATAATCCGCCGCTCCGTAAAAAACCGCACAGAACGGGTTCAAATCTATCGCAACCTGTATCAAACTGTAATTTCTGAAAGGCAGATACCCGAAAACAAAGACCGAGGAAAGAAGAAGCACACAGACGGAAAGCGCAATGAAAATGGCAAAGTCTTTTCTCAAAATCCGTTTAAGGGTGCAGGCAAACGCAACAACTGCGGTCGAGAAAACCGCAATGACAATCATTGAAAGAAGAGACGCCTTTGCAGAGGATGGCGCAACGCAAGCGCCAGCGCAAAACTGTGGAAGCGTCGTTACAGCAATACTCAAACCGAATCTTTTCAAACTCCTTGTCTTATCTTCAGCATACATAACAGCGATAAACGGCGTTACGCAAACAAAAGCCGTAAGAGTGAAAAGAAGAGGAAGAAGCACCACGCACAAGATGCCTAATGCCGAAAGAAGAACCGCGATGATAACTTCAGAACGCAAGAAATATCCCGATGAACCAGCCATCTATATGGTAACGAACCTTAAGACTTTTCGAATTGGTGCGCTCCATATCGCAAGATGAGCGGATGAACCCCATCTGAAACGCTGATGTGGCGCCGTATTGAAAGAATATGCTCGTTTCCGTGTATTGTGAAAGTCGTATATTCGCCTGTGAATAAGAGTATGAACTTCCCGATACAGAAGCACCAATAAACATATCGCCTGAACTTCCCGCACTACCAAGGTAAGAGTAAAGGGTCATAGAAAGATATGGAATCATCTGATCAAACCTAACACTTTCCTGTTCAGGATTACCTGAAACAGTTCCTTCAAGTTGCGAATAGATTCTTAAGAAATGAAAACCTCCTCCGAGAGTAAAAAGCATAGTCCGTTTCGATTGTGTATATGAACGGAGCAAATCAAAGTCTAACTTTAAGTCATAGTTTATAAGGCGGAACTTACCGTGCACTCTTGCGGCATCAAAAAGCACCCCCGCATACGCCGTCTGGGAAGAAAGAGTAGAACCTCCCTTGTAAAGAACATCCCAGAGCGAGATTGAAAGCCGACTCGAACGCATAAAGATTGTCGTGTCGAATCTGTCAATCGACTCGTGTCTGCTGAAACTCAACATTTTCGGTGTTAAATCCGTTCCTTCAAGAGTCTCGTCTGATACCGAATACTTGCCTCCGAATGTTGGTTTCCAGTAGCGCCATCTAATATCACCTACCGACTGCCCATAAACGAAATAGGGAACCAGCACTGTCGCAAGAACAAGAGCGATTCTTATTAACTGAACCATTATTAGCCGCACCACAGTCAGCATCACCGCTTTCTCAATAGAGCCATTCTGTATAATTCTTCAGCCTTACGAGATATTTCATCACCTCTTTCAACAGAAGCAACAAGTTCCGATGGGAGTTCCTCTACTCCATATCGTGCACCAAACAGAGCACCTGCGATTGCCGCATTCGTGTCAGTGTCTCCACCGCTTCCGAGCAGAGCAAGCATCATATTGTCGAAATCTTTCTCGAATCTCAAGAAAGCGAAAAATGCGAGCGGCACAGATTCCGCAACATAACCACCGCATCCAATAAACTCAACTGCCCTTTCATTCGTTATACTCTCGTCAAAAGCCATATCCGCGGCTCGTCGAATCCTGCTCCCTGTGATTGTCCCCGAAAGTTTCTCCACAATCTCATCAATCGTTCTTTCTACATCAAACTCTCCTACGGCAGCCCGCGCAACCCCATAAGCAACCGCATACGCACCTGCAACCGCCTCCTTGTTATTATGCGTTATTATACTCATATCATACACGGCAGGATACATATCAACATTCAAAAACGCGAAATAAAGTCCAACGGGTGCGATTCTCATTGCGGCGCCATTACCCGCCGCATATTCCCCTTGAACTCCGCTCTCCCGCCAACTCGCACCTCGCATTAGATGCCCAATCGCCTGTGCTGTTGTGATACCGATTCCACGCAAATCACCTGACGAATACCACTCAATAAACCGTTTTGCCACATCATCAGGTGCGATTTTCCCTGTCTCAAGAATCGAATCGAGATGACAAAGCATCATCTTCGTATCATCTGTCCACTGCCCAGCGGAAAGACTACAAGTTATCGGCGAAGATGATGGCAAAAAGCGGAGTTTCTTTCCAAGAATTCCTCTTATCGCTAAGGGATGAACCCCCTCAAACGGCATTCCAAGAGCATCTCCTATTGCAAGCCCTAACAGCGCCCCTTTGAAATTCCCAACCCTTTCCATTAACCCAATCCTTCTATTTCACACTTAATATCATTTACAATTAACATCATACCACACCATACCACGATTTACTACAAAAACAAATCCCCGCCACAGTACACAAAAACCCAAACCGTCTGACTACCCCAAAGTTTCTGACACTCTTCATTTCAATGAGTAACGCCACAATAATGAAACCTCCTGTCACTTACAATCCTAATCTCCGAGAATAAAATGCGTCCGCTAACAAGTTTTTTATGTTGACATCATAACCCATTTTTGCTTAAATTGTCATTCTTAATCCAATTTATAGGAGATATTCCGTGAACGAACAAGAAGTAACACAAATAGGGGATTATAAAATAGACCGCAAAATAGCCTCTGGATTGATAAGCAATGTATACCTTGCAAAAACCGGCAGAGTCTTTATGGCGGTTAAGGTTTTGAATCCCGAGAGGGCTCAGAAATTAGATAATGCTGCGAGGTTTGAAGACGAGATTGTTCATCCGAATATTCTGCGTTATGAAGCCATCAAGTTCGACCCTCGTTTCCAGTTCTTTTTCGTCACCCATTACTATGACACTCGCCCCCTGTCTGCGCGCATATTGAAGAATCTGCGTTTCAATGAGATAATAGATATATTCATCAAAGTCGCTGAAGCGCTTGCTTACACCCACACATTCGGAACAATCCATGGGAATCTTAAACCATCAAACATCCTGTTAGTGCGGGCAAACAGCCATTATGAGGTAATGATCAGTGACTTCGGCATAGGCTACATTTTTGATGACAATTTCTTTAGAGAAGACATTCTTAGGAAGACCTATTTATACACCGCGCCGGAATTAACGACATACTGGATGGAAGAGAAGAGTAAACCTGCGTTGCCCGAGAATGTTTCTGCAACATCCGATATCTATTCGTTTGCACTCGTTCTGATTGAAGCGCTCACAGGGAAAATCCCATTTGTAGAAGAAGATTTCAAAGATGTGCGAGCACTCCTCGCCGCCAAGGAGCACAAGAAAATTCACCTCACCGCAGTCAATCTACCTTACGGAATCAAAAACATTAGAGAGTTAAACCTTATGCTTACACAGTCGCTTTCCTTTGCGCCCGAACAGAGACCCACTTCAATGACAGAGATTATCGAAGTTCTTAAACGAAGCAAAATAGAAGAAGAAGTCTCTTCTAAATCAGGTTTGGAGGATTAAAAAGATGAGAGAGAAGACTCGATTCATCAGAAGCGCAGACACCACGAACCTTGAAGGTGAAATGCGTTCTCTGCAAGAAGTGCTTGACAGACTCTACGAAACGGTGCTCAACGACCACAAAACCGAGATGGTTTGCACAGGTTACACTGCTCTTATGAACAAATCACCAAGCGCGATGTTACAGGAAGCAGGAAAGAAACTTTCAAGAAAAGTTTATAATGTCGGTGTCGCAGGAGTCTTTAGTTCAGGCAAAAGCACCCTTCTGAACGCTCTTCTTGAAGAGCCCGATTTCCTGCCCGAAGCACTCGAGCCTTGCACGATGTCCATCACGCTCATCGGTAACCCCGACCCCGGCACCAACGAAAGAATCGAAGTAAAGTACTATACGCAAGAGCAAGCCCTGCGAAATATATTCAATAACTTTCGTTTCAAAGATGTTGCAGAGAAATTCAAGGCACAAGTGATGGCTTCTTTCTCCGTTGAAGCCGCTTTCGCAGCGATAAAGTCTATGGCGAATGAACTCAGAACAGGTAATTATCCGAACGGTGCCCAGCGTGCAGAAGAATTGGACGAGTTCTGCGAATATATGAACAATCCTGAATACAAGAGAAGACTCGGCACAGTCTGGGTTGACACTCTTGCAAATGCTCCTCATTACCTTACAAGAGACAAACAACTCCGCGGTATGGGTCACCTCCTGATGATTGAGATGGTAACTGTGCTTAAAGAGAATCCTCTGTTCACTCGTCACGGCGTCCGTCTCATAGACCTGCCAGGCACAGACGACATTAACGAGCGTCAGAAGCAACTTACATATAATTACCTTTCCGAAGCAGACGCAGTCATCCTGATGATCCAGCCAAAAGGATTTGAATCTGAAGCAGTAAAAATTAAAGAGCAGTTAGCAAAATACAACAAGGAAGTAAGAGATAAGATTTTTACAGTAATGAATATGATTGACCAGTTGGAACCGATACAGTTGCAGTATGAGGCTTTGAGGGGATGGCGGAAGCAGGTGATAGATGACCTGATTGGCGTACTCGGGCTCGACCCCGACAGGTTCTATTTCACGAGCGCGCTCTATTCCAAACTACTGACAAAAGAGACGCGTAGAACAATCACGGCAAGCGAAATAAAGCAGTTAGATACGATGCGTAACTCCTTGAAAGCAAAACTCGAAATGCTGCCGAAGGAACTGCCACCTGACTGGCTCAACAAATTGCAAGATGCCTTCACAAACGGCGGTGTCTCATCTCTGCGTGCTGCTTTGATGTCTTATCTCGAGAAGGACATTCGTATAGCGCGTCTTAAAGAAGTCTTCTTCTTCTTACAAGATGTCTACAACGCTTTTAAGGATATGCTTGAGCCCGAATTCGAGAAGATTGAAGACCTCATCTCCTCAACGCGCAACAGAAAAGCGCTTCTTGGCGAGTTCGTAGAAAAACTCAACTCGCTGTTCTTCGACGCCATATCTCCCCTTGACGAGAACCTCGAGACGATTGTCAAGACCGTTATGGACAAACTGAGTGAGAGATTGAATGCTGCCATAAAGAAATGGTGCGAGGGAATCAACTTCGCTCGCATTCGGATGGAACTCGAAGACCCAACACCATACACTATAAAGATGGAGGCTATAAAGAAAGGAAAGAAAGAACTCTCCAAAATCTTCGTCGACATAATCGAAGAGTTAACTGCAAAGCAAATCGCAGCAGACCTCCGGAAACGGCTTGAGAAGACACCCGTTAAGGAGGTTCTAAAGCATATGAGCAAGTCACTTGAAAGGGATTATGTTAGCCGTTACGAGAACCTGACAGACTTGTTCGAAAACGACATAAGGAAGTTGACGAGGATGCGCGTAATGGAGGATATGTGGAATCTTCAGGACCTTCCGATAAGGCCTGCTGATACCGATGAAGATTTCGGACCCGAGCAACAAAAATCGTTCAAAGAAGACCTGTTCCAGATATTCGGCACAAAGTTTATGGAGTATGCGAAAGGACTCGCTAATGTTCTGTGGCGCTACAACAGGCAAATCCTGCGCGAATTCATTGATGGATTTAACCAACTGACAGATGATTTGACTTCGGACGCATCACTCGAAATGGAGCGCATCACTCTGCCGATGAATCTCGTGACAGGAGAAGCAGAGAAGCAGGCAAAAGAGTATAAGATACTCGCTTATTGGCAACTGTTTGAGACTGCGAAGAAGCATTACGATAAGATAGCGCCTCAGTTCGAAGAACTGCTTCAAAAGTAGCACTAATGAAGAAATGAATTAGTTAAGGAGATACGATATGGACATCAAATCAGACCCCATATTTGTAAAGACGATTGCGCGAGGCAAAGAGGGACAGCGCAAACTCCTCTTCTTAAGAAACACAAAAAATGAGCCCTTAACTTTTACGGTCAAAGATGTAGACAAACCGACTTGGCTCGAAATAAGCGGCATTTATCAGGGAGTCGTCCTCGACTTTACACCAGGAGAGAGAAAGAAAGTTATCGTTACGGTCAACGGGAAGCATCCTTTGTTCCCAAGACAATCGCCCCTTCAGAGTGTTGTAACAATCGTCGGAGAAGGCGATGCGAAAATCGAGATTCCACTCATCATTGAGAAGATTGAAGAGGAAGTTAAACCGTTCCTCGGAGTCTTCGCACTCGACTTCGGCACGACTAACTCCTGCTATGCTTATAAGCACAAGTTACCGACTGCTTCAGAAAAAGATGCTTATAAGCGCTCTCTTGCATCTGACGAAATGCCTTCTGTCATCTTCTTTACAGATGTATCAAACAGACTCAACCCTGCGTATCTTGTAGGTGTCCGTGGCAAATATCAGATTAAAGAGCAGTCGTCGAAAGTATATTCGTATTTTTTAAGCATCAAACGGTTGCTTGGTGAAGATGTATCCTTTATCGTCGTTGACGAACACGGCGCACAGCAGAAATGGCATGTTGAGGACATCGCAGCCTTTATCATCAAAGAGTTTATCCGGAAAGCAGAAGAAGAATTAGACCAAAAGATTACTCGTGTAGTTGCCACATATCCAACACTCTTCAGTATTGACAGAAAAGAAGCAATCAAGCGGGCTGTTCAGAATGCGCTTCGCATGCTTGGAGTAAAGGTTGACGAAAAATCGGTCATAATAGACCTCGACGAAACGAGCGCTGCCGCTTTCAACTACATTTACAACAATATGCTGATGGATTTCGGCAAAGTTATGGGCTTGAAAGAGCGCTCCGAACAATTGCTCGTATTCGATTTCGGCGGTGGCACGATAGACATCTGCCTCGTTGATGCAAGAATCACACGCAATGGCAAGATTAAGATTGAAACGCAACTTAAAGGGCTTTCCGGCGAAGCCTATTACGCAGGCGATAATGTCACCCTCGAGATATTCAAAATCTTGAAAAAACGCATCGCCATTAAGATTGCGCAGGAACACAAGCACCTTATTGAGAAAGTCGAGGAGAAAGAAGAAGAGAAGGAAGAAGACATATTTAGCATGCTCAGCGCAAAGAGTTCAAAGAAAAAGGGAGACAAAGAAGGCGGTATAGGCGACATATTTAAGGAGATGTTGACTCAAAAGGAAGAAAAAGCCGAAGAGAAAAAACTCGTACTTACAGGCGAAGGGCTCGAAGACATCCTGAACAAGACCGAAGAAGAGACTTGGAAATCCGCTGTGAAGACAGTTCTCGATTACAGCGAAGTCATTGAAAAAACGATTGCTACAAAGAAAAGCCTTTTAGAGTTGGTTATCGAGAAAGAGAAAGCGGAAGGCGCCTTTGTTGGACAAGACCAGAGCAAGAGAATCGCAGAGCAGGTTGACAAGGCAATAGAGACGCTTGTTCCGACACGCTGGGCGGTTTACGAAAGCGAAGACCCAGAAATGGAACTGACCTCGCGGATGGTTTTCTATGACATCTGGCATGAGGCGGATAACCTGAAAATCAGACTTTCGTCAAGTGGGCGTGAAGCGGTTAATGTGCAAGGCGAACTGAAGAAGGTAGCCAAATATACAGAGAAATTCGGATTGGTTGACCCTGTAAAGTTCACCGAGATTTCCGTAAGGCTTGACGAGATGGAGCGTCATATCGAAGACGCCATCGTCAAGGTGCTAAAAAAGGCGTACAATCTATACAAGAATCAGCGCGAAAAAGTGACGGCGGACAAGGGAGTTATTATCGTCAGTGAGGAAAAGGGAGAAAAGAAACTCCTGAAAGTGATTCTCTGCGGAAACTCCTCGAACCTTCCGATAGTTATGAGAAAAGCGAGAGAAGTTTTCAAAGAACTACCGCCTGAGAATTTCATCATCAACAAAGCGGAACTCAAAAAAGGTACTGCGCTCGGTGCCTGCGAAGAATACTTCCTCCGTTCAGCGTTCGGAGAAGAAGGTGCCATTTCTTACTCTTCAAAAGGTTTCCTCGAACGCATCCCATATTCTATCGGGCTTCTTGATAAGAATCTTGAACTCATTGACCCTCGTAGGTTCCCACGCGGGTTCTACACAATCTTCGAGCGTGGTTCATCAATCAAAAGTCAAGTAACCGTATCCGAAAAGGATGTTTTGCTCATCAAACCCGATATGTCAGACACCATACTACCTGTTTACGCAGACTACCATGATGGTGATGAACCGCACTTCGTTGGTTACCTCGACTTTTCACAGCCTGTTGACAGATTACCTGATTACAAACCCGACGAAGAATGTTCGAAAATGACACGCATCAGGTTTGAACTTTCCGAAACGAGAGATATTCAAGCTGTTAACTTAAAAACAGGTGAAATAGTCGCATTTGTGCCAAACAAGGAGGCTTGGGGTAAGGAGTTCCCGTTCTCAGGATACCACTAAAACAAAAGAGATTTCGCGCTTGCCGTAAAAAAACAAAGGGAGACTTATGGAAGCCGAGATAGAACGGTCTGTTGAGCGTCTCGAAAACCTTTTGAAGGAGGCTATAGAAGTATTGTCTTCTCTTAAGACACGAATAGCGAGCGTTGAAAAAACAGAAAAGATTGCGGAAGGAGAGTGGAGTAAAGAAGAGACGAGCAAGGAACCGACGCTTTCAAACAAAAAGTCGCAAATCACCATAGGTGAGCCTACGGATAAAACAGACAAAGACAAGGGAATTAAAAAGACTGGTATTATGATTGGAGACGAAAGGCAGTCAACGGAAAAGGGACCATCCTTAATTCACGAGGAGAAGCAGAAGGACGCTTATGACAGGTTACTTGATTCTTTGAAAGAGGTTTTAGTAGAAGCGGATAAGGCGTTTCTTTCTGCGGATGACATAGCACCATTAAAAAAAGCGGTTGCGGCTTCCGATAAGGTGAAGGAAGACAGCGAAAAAGGCGAATTCAGTTTGGGGATTTCGGTACTATTAGTAAGGCTTTTATACAAGTGTTTTGGGGCACCCTTCTCTTCTCTTCGGCAGAAGGCGAACATATCTCTCAAAGCGGCTTCTGAAATCATCTCTACGGTTCTTAATGCAGAGTTATTTTACAAAGAAGGAATCAGAGAAGAGGAGGTATCAGAAGGTATTGAAAAAGTTATGGTCTACTCTGCAAGAGATAAGGGAGAAATAGTTGCGCTTCTTGAACCGTTGATACGCAGAGAAGGGAAAGTATTCAGGAAGGGCAAGGCGTTAGTATCAGCAGGAGAGGAACACCCTATCGCTTCACTTTGTGAAAAATCATTAGAGGTTGTTGCGGCACTTCAGCCGCAGGACGAGTTATCTCGGACTATAAGGTCGGAACTTCTTGACGAGTTGCGTAAGAGGCAAGCGCTCCTTTATCCGCTTAAACAAGAGCATCACACAGCGCAGTTAAGGGCTATTCTTAATCCGCTTGACTCTGCTCTCTTCTCAGGAAAATTCAAAAACGCAGAACTCTTAAAGAATGCTGCGGAACTTCTCGTGGAAGAATTGAAGAAGTATGGTTGGCGCCAGATTATGGTACCTATTGGAAGCAAATTCGATGACACATTCTCACCGAGCAAATTCGAGCGCAAATTTGTTAAGTCCGATAAACCTTCTGGGGTCATCGTCGGCGTGATAAGACGCGGTTTCATAGACCAAACAGGCGTTTCTCCCCAAAAAGCGCTTCTTGCCATTAGCGAGTAGGAGGGCAATTTATGAGATATGCACCTCTTGTTCTTATTATCCTGTCAGGATGCTTTCTTTTTCACCATGAGAAGCCGATCCCTGATACGACAAAACAACATCTGATAATCTCGGTTGATAAAACCAAGAGTATGAATTTAAGCGACCCTGACAGTCGTGCGATTGACTTTGCGTCTGCGTTATCGGTATTACTACCTCCCTCTTCCACTTTATCTGCGCTTGCTCTCGGACAAACACCCCAAACGCTTATCAAACAGAAGGAGATTTCGAGTTCCTCCGATAGACTGAAAATAGAGAAATACCTTCGCAAGCAGGAGGCTCTCGGCACCTCGTTTGACTACGAAAGCGCATTGAACGACGCATCAAAACTCGCTGACAGCGCTCAGGGAGGCGTTCCCTCATTTGTTCTCATTAGTGACGGCTACAATCAAACCAAGAGTACACCCGACAAGGCGCTCGTGAACTTTCAGAAGAACAAATGGCATATTGACGCTGTTGTGGTTACTCCTAAGGAAAATGTTCCGATACTGTCAAACATAAGCGAGAAGACTGGGGGCGTGCTTTTAAGACCTGATACACTCTTTGAGTTCGTTTTATATTTAAAAAAGTTTTATCCGAACTGGCGGCTTTTCAAAGGAGTAAATGAGCTTGGCTCTCCTGCAAACAGATTCGTCGTACCTGATAAGACATACCGTCTCTTCGTGATTGCTGCACGCGGCTCCGATAACGCATATCTCACAGAAGCGAATTTCAGTGAGGACAAAAAGCCTCAGAAAATAACCCGATACGATTCATCTGTCAGTGCATACCCATATAGGGCTGACAAAATCCCCTCGGTCTTCGATGTAACGAACTTCGAAAATCCACCTTCTGGTGCCTGTTCTTTCGTCTTTTCTTCGAAGCCAAAAGACTATCAGGTTTGGGCTATGCTTCCCATCTCCATCAAAGCAGATGGAACTCCTGAGACGATGAACGAAGGCGAGGAACTTACAATCCGTTTGACTGTCAGCGTTGATTCAAAGGAGAACCTCCCGCTCCTGAAGGCTATGGAAGGAGGAAATCTTACCGTTCGCCTCGTCTCGAAAGATGGTGTCACACCCCCTATTGATGTTGTCCTCTCACCTGTATCAGAAACGAAGACTCCTCCGCAACCGTCTGGTGAGAAAAAAGAGCCGCCTAAGGAACAACCGAAAGAAAAAACCGATGGAAAAGATGTAAAGAAAGAATCTACTCCTAAGCCATCAGATAAACCCGATACCAAGAAAGAGACTCCAAAGGAGGCAGCCAAAGAGATGCCAAAAACCGAAGAGCAACCATTAAGCAAAACATACGAGGGGAAGGTGCGCGTTTTCCTTCGTAAGCGAGCAGATGAGAGGTTTTCTATTGTTTACAAAGCGGTTCTTAGATACCCGAAATTCAATATGTGGCTCTGCGAGCAAGAGAGACCTCTTCTTGTAAAAGCCGCAACGATTCCTGTAACGGTAGAACCTGCTACGGTCAGTTTCCCGCCTTGCTGGGTTGATGAACCGTCAGCTCCTATTCAACTCAAAGTCAAGAGCGAGTATCCTCACAAACTCGTTGCCACGGTTATAGAGTCACCCAATTGGGTAAGCATATCCCCAACAAGCGGCGCATTAGGCAAAGGAGCCGAGGCACAGTTTACTATATCTCTCTTACCCGATACAGGCGCAATATCAGGAGAAAGACGCGGTACCATCTCATTCGACATCAAAACCGAAGACGGAAATGATTTTGGAAAGTTGAGCATGCCTGTGTCTTCTTTCCTCTTGAAATTGAATCTCAAGAAAGGCGTTGAAACCGTCGTTCACCCCGGCGGAGAGTTCGAAGTTGAAATCGGAACACCAATCGAACCATCCGTTCCTCTGAATATGGAAGTGTTACAAAAAGACGATAAGAGCAAAATCAATCTAATGAGACTTGAATCAAAGGAAGGGAAACTCGTCTTGCTTGTTTCTGTACCCAAAGATGCGCAAGAAGAAAAGACAGAGATTAAACTCGCCATTTCGCCTAAAGATTACAAGGTTAAGCCAAAGATTGCAGAAATTACCGCTCTTGTGCGTGCTCATCCAAAACTCACGGTCAATCCCCAAGAGATAACATTAGCAGCCGAGAAGGGAGGAGATTACGAAGTTAATCTCGAACTCACTCTCGACCATTATGAGGAGGTTGAGTTGGAAGCCGCAGTAAGCGATATTTTAGGAGAGGGGAAGCATAAACTTTCAGCATCTGCGGGAGAAGTAAAAGTTACCGATAAACTTACTCTTGAACCTAACAAGGCAACCGAATTAAAAGTCCAGTTCTTCGTCTCGCCTGACATCCACAACGGCATCTATCAAGGAGAAGTGGTCATCGTGTTGAAATATAACAAAGGCGAGCGCGAAACCTCGTTTAAGGTTCCCATTAAATTGGAGATAAAGAAATGAAAAAAGGTATAGTTACTGGACTACTCTTTGGAGTCTTGTTTGCTTTTAGCGTCTCATCTCTAAATGCTCAGGAAACCCCTAAGCCCGAGGAGCCGCAACCTGCGCAGCAACCCAAAGCCGCCCCAAAAGAAAAAGGTATGGATATTATTTTCATTCTTGACGATTCGGGAAGTATGAAAGAGACCGACGCAAAAGAGTTCCGCAAACTCGCAGTGAAAGCCTTTCTCGATTTGACACAAGATAGAGGCGGAGACAACATCGGAATAGTCCGCTTCGCAGGCTGGCAGGAGATGATACAAGAAGGGTTCGTTGTCTATCCTTTAACCCAAATTCCCGAAGATGAAGAGAAAAGGAAGGAAACAATTGAGAAGATAAAGGACGCAATAACCCAAAAAATAATCGCATCAGGACAAGGAACGGACTTCAATTTCGCCTTCAAAGTAGCACTTGAAGAAATGCTGAAGAGTCGCACCGACACAAACCGTTCGCTCTGGGTCATTCTTCTCACTGACGGAGAAATGTATGTCCGTCAAGAACCGGGAACAGAACTGCCTGACTTTTACAAGGATGCTCTTGGGAACCTTCCGTCCGACCCAAAGACGCTGACGAAACTCGCTCTTAACGAGTTCGAAAACAAAGTCTTACCAGAAGTCTCTCAAATAGAGAATCTTTATGTTACCTGTGTTAACCTTCTCGATAAAGAGAACCAAGTCTTGCAACTCATTGCGCAGAAACTAAACGCCAAAGTGATTCAGGGCACGCGAGAGAATCTGAAAAGCGTTTTTCTTGAAGCCCTTGCCTCTCTTCCTGAAGGAGTTTACCGACCCGGAATCACAAAAGGATTCGGTTATCTGAAATCCGATTTGAAGATGAATGAGACTAATGAATCAGTTCTTCATATCTATCAAGGTGCCTCTGTCACGAAAGCTGTCGTCTTCGCTACAGACTCGCGCTTTTCAGTAAGCCTCGTCAACGAAACAGGACAAGTCGTCTTTCCGAAAGGAAACGAAACCGTCCCCGGAACAGGAGAAGAATACCGTGTTCTCACTTTGAAAGACATCCCTTGGGGAGATTACAAACTCATCGTCAAAAACGAGTCTGACAAAGAGATTTCTGTTGAACGAATCGTATACGCACAGTTCGCAATTGAACTCGCGCTCGCCAACACAGAAATACCTTCTGTTGACGCAGGGGACACATTCACTCTTACTGTCCAGATGAAAAATAGAGACAACTCGGAAATCGTTGACCCTGCACTTCTGAAAGAGACTGACATCATCGTCAAAATGGGAAATGAGGAGACTCCTTTTCGAGATTTTACACGATTTTCCGGTGGCACTTCTATTGCGAATCTGAAAGTTTCCTCCGACTCTTCCTCTATAGGTGGAGAAGCGCTCGTTTCCGCCTATGCTGCGATTATTCCTCAGACCCTCTTCGGAGGTTATGCTTTTAAGACTGCTCCGATTCAGCATAAAGTGCAGGTCATCGCTCCTGTTCTACATATAGATGCCCCGTCCAAAGCGCTTCAATATCAGAAACTCACACTCAACGCACAAATTCTGAAAGGCTCGCTTACTCCTGCTCAAAAAGAAAACGGCATTAAACTCTATCTTCACGAAGAGGCTATGAACAAGGATATAGAATTAGTATTATTCCCGAAAGATAACATTCTCACTGCTGAAACCGTCCTCGAAGAAACCGGCACATTCAAACTCAAAGATGCGAAGTTTGATTCTGGCAGAGTCGAAAACGCAGATCTTTCAGTAACCATCGAAGAAAGGCAGTTCAAGGTCGGAAATGTTGGTGCTGATGGACAGCTCATTCCGCTCGAAACAGTCAGACTTGAAGCAACCGAAGAGCAGACCGCAGGATTTCAACTCGGACTCCAATATAGCCTTGCACCTGACGAGGAAGGCGTAGCAACTGTTTCGTTTGTTCCCAAGCGTCCGTCGGATTCCGACGCCGTCAAAATCGAAACGCCACCTGCAAGCGGCAAGACTGTCCTTAAACCTGATACCATTGCAAAACTCTCCTTCACAGCGCTCGCCAAGGAAGGATTGCCCGAAGAGGCGGGCGAAATCGTTATCACTGCGGAAGTCAAAGACAATCCGAAGACGAAACTTGAACGGAAGATTGCATTTCGTTTTCTTGTTAAAGAGAAGCCGTTTCCGTGGTGGTGGATTGTAATCGGCGCAGCAGCACTTCTAACAATCATTCTGCTACTTGTTCTTACTGGAAGACCTGTGTTCGAATCTCAACAACTCTGGTATGGAGTCGAGAGGCGTTACATTCTCCGTGAGTTCGGTAAGCGTTCATTCACAGGCACAGAGGAAGCAAAAGAGTCACTCCAGATTATACTGAAAGGCTCAAAAAAGAATCCTGTATCCTACTTAAAACCGATGAAAAGTGAGTTGCCCATCTATGTCGACGATGTTCTCGTGACAGGGTATAAAGCGCTTACGCATGGCGCATTCATCGACATTCGCATACCTAACAGCGAAGCGCTAACATACAGATTTTTTGAGCGCGAGCCAAGCGTCGAAGAGTATATGGAGAAGAGACACCTACCGGGAGAAGGAGAAGAATACTTCCTCATAGTTGAATCCGAATCATAAGACTGCAAACGTTACTCCTTAAAGGTCGGAAAAGTCCCAATCAAGTAGATTGGGTGCGAGAAGTGAGGCATTTTCCATTATCATAACGCTTACTGTTCCACAAGGCTTTTGAATTCAGGGCTTTCGCGTATAGGTTCGAAATCCACATCCGTTTTTGCTTTCTCTTTCAAGAGTCCGCTTTTGTCTAATTCAAGCGCCTTTTTAAGCGCCTCTAACGCCTTTTCCTTGTCCTTCAAATTAGCATAGACACAAGCAAGATTGTAATACCCAAAAAAGAACTGATTGTCGGCTTCTATCGCCTTCTTGTAGTCTGCTATTGCACCTTCGTAGTCCCCCTTTTCCGCTCTCGCTGCACCGCGATTGTTCCAGGCTACGGCAAACTTGGGATTCAACTCGATTGATTTACTCCAGTCTGCCATAGCGCCATCATAATCCCCTTTGCGATATCTGACAGTACCGCGATTGTTATATGCCGCCACGAACTTATGGTCTAATTCAATCGCTTTGTTGTAATCCGCAAGCGCGCCTTCAAAATCGCGCATCTGCATCCTTGCTGCTCCACGAGTATTATACGCCTCAGGAAAATCAGGTTTTAATTTCAGAACCTCTTCAATAAACTCAATGCTTTTCTCATACTCTCCTTGATGGTATGCCTCTGACGCCCTAACATAAAGAGTCATCGGATTTCGCACATTCGGCATAAGTTCAAGAACTCTCTTAAAATAGTTAAGTCCTCTTGTATAGTCCTGTCTCCGCCAATAAATCATTCCGATATAAAAACTCGCTACCGCTTCACCTTCACTATCCTTGTTCTGCCGCGCTACCTTATGTGCCTGTTCAAACACAGCAAGTGCTTCTTCCTCGCGATTCGCTTCCTTTAAAATTTTTCCCTTCTCAATATAAGGCACAAAATAAGTCTTATCCAGAAGTATCGCTTCCTCCGATAACCGCATCTTCTCATCCAATGTGGCTGCTATTGCAACTCTCTTAAGTATCTCTTCCGCTTTCCTCCGAACAGCCTCTCGTTGCTTAATTTCACTATGTCCTAACAAGATAAATCCAACGACAATCAACGCCACTACTGCCACACTAATCCCAAGACTCGCCGCTTTGTTCCGCTTTACCCTCCGCCATAACTTTTCCACTGTGCTAACAGGTCGCGCCTTGATTGGCTCACCCCTCAAATACCGCTCTATATCTTCCTTCAACTCAAGCGCGGATGCGTAACGATTATTTGGCTCCTTCTCCAAACATTTCATCACAATCGTCTCCGCATCTTTGTCGATTCTCGGATTCATTTTCCTTGGCGCTACCGGTTCCGAAAACCATATCTTTTTGAATACCTCTATCACAACATCATCCTCAAACGGACACACGCCGCAAACCATTTCATAAAGAACAACGCCTAAAGACCATATATCGCTCCGCGCATCAATCGTCTCTCCATTCGCTTGCTCAGGACTCATATATTGAGGCGTTCCAACAATACGACTCGATTTGACGGATGCACACTGCTTGTCTTCTACTCTCTTGGCGATTCCAAAATCACCAACATAAACTCTGTTCTCTCTATCAAGGAAAATGTTTTCAGGCTTTATGTCCCGATGGATGATTCCGTTCGTATGTGCATAATTCAACGCATCTGCCACAAACGATATGATTCGAAAACTGTTCTCTACGCTCAATCTTTTATTCGAAGAAGCGTCCAATAAATCCCGTAGGGTTTTCCCTTCAATATAATCCATTGTGAAATACGGTTGATTATCCAGAACTCCTAACTCGTGGACAGGAATGATATTCGGATGGCGGAGTTTCGCCGCCAATTTCGCCTCCTTCTCGAAATGCTCAATCTCTCCTGCTGTGCGCAGTTTCAATAGTTTGAGAGCAACCATCCTGTCCAACTGCGGGTCATACGCCAAATAGACCGCACCAAATCCTCCCTCCGCCACCTTTCGATGTATTCTATATCTCCCAAATAGGCTTAACTCCTCCTGAGGCTTCGCTTCTTCTCCTGCATCCCTTTGAACGGTCGTCTTTTGGCTCCTGTAACGCTCAACGATTTCTTGAACAAATTTTCTATCTTCAGGGTTCGACATCGTCAAAAGCCGTATTGTGTCCCTATGAGACCTTACATCGCTATTGGTTGTCTTCTGCACAACATCCAAAAATTCATCGAGCCACCGTTCAACATTAGGATGTGTAATCAATCCGGAAATAACTTGAGGATTTTTCTTAAGGAATTCTTGAACAAACGGGTCCTGACACCAATTGACAAACTCATCAAGAGTCCTAAACTCCGGCACCGATATTTCCATACCTTCTCCTCAGTGCCGTTATTTTGAAAACAGATTGTCTACTGATATGCCTAACCACAAGTCTACTTGATAACGGCTTCAACGAGTTCCAAAATGTGGTGACACAAATGCAACTGTTCGGTTAAGCCCTTCATCTGCGCCGCTAAAGACGCAATGTCAACAACAACCGCAATCGAACCGTTCCCTTCCTCCATCTTGCCTATCAACTCGCTATAGACTTTCCTTTCCGCTTGCAACTGCTCCTCCATAAGAGAAGCCTTCTGCGTGATGAATTCGAGTTTTTCTCTGACCTTTGAAGGAATAAAAGCCTGAGTGTGTTCGCCAACACCCGAAAGAAGCCCTTCGAGTTTCGACTGCAACTCCGCAGCGCTCAATAACCCTGCACCGACATCAAACTCCTCAACAAATCCGACATACTCAAAACCCTTCTGCAATTCCTGCACCTTGCCGCGCAAAAGGATGACTTCTTCCTCCAACTGTTTCAGCCGTTCGCGCAAATCCTCCGCCTTCAGCGCATTCTCAAGCCCCGCTATCTTCTCCTCATTCTCCTTTATCCTCGCAATATACTCCTCTTCCTTCGCAAGCCATCTCTCCCTTACCCCACCTATATCACTTGCTTGTTTTTCCAACTCCTCCATCTGAGTCTTCAAACGCTCAATCTCGCCTTCCTTCCTTTTCAACTCTTCATCTTTTTCTTTTTCCTTTTCCTTCAACGAATCCTCAAGCGCCTTTATCCTCATCTCTCGTTCGGTCATCTGAGCAAGAAGCCTATCCATTTCTCCACGCCCGATTGTCTCTACCAGTCCTTTTACGAACCGCACCAACTCATCCTTAGTGACTCTTCTGTATTTCGCACCTGGTGGCAACTGTTGAACAGTTTCTACTGGCGCAAGATTCTCAAGGCCACTCAATATGCTCTTCTCATCCGTCACAGCACTTATCTCTCCACCGACCGTACCAACCCTATCAGGAATCCTCGCGGATGGAGCTTCAATTGTCGGTGCTTCGGCAGAAGCAATCGGCGCCACAGATTCCGATGCGGCGGATACCTCAGATGGAGGCATTGCAGCAGGAGGCTTACTCTCAACAGTCGGCATCTCATAAATTGCCTCTCCAACTGGCGCCGTCTCTTTCCCCGCAGTAACCTCTACCGTAGGGGCTTCAACCGATGGCATCACTTTCTCTTCACTCTCCTTGTGCTCTTCCTGAGATGCTACTACCCCTTCCTGCTCCTCCTTTTTCTCCTCAATCTCTATGTCACCGCCCTTCATCTCTTTCAAAATTTCCGCAATAGTTGCCGTGTCCGTAGGTAATCCCTCTTTCCCCTCCTTCTCTTTCTCGAGAGTTTCAAACGCGTCCTCAAACTGTTTCAGAATTTCTGTCGGGTCACTTGGCATTGCTTCCTCTGGCAGTTTCTCATCCTCTTTCTTCTCCTTCTCCTCTCCCTCTCCTTCGAATCTCCTCGACTTCTCCACAATTTACCCTCCTATCCTGAATCATTGTTTTTTTTCAGAAGATTTTTGAGCATCGGTTGCTTTCTTCCCCCCCATCGCCTTCTTAACTTCCATCACGATATCTTTGTATTTATTATACTCTGCCTCAACTTCCCTTAACCTTAAAATTTCTCTTCTATTCTCTTCCGCCATCTTCCTATAAGCCTCCGCCTCCTGTCTTGCCTGCTCAAAAAACTTCTGAAGTTCTGCCACCTTTTTCTGCAAATCCTCTGAACTGCCGCTGGCAGAAACCGAACTCTTCATTTTCTCCAACTCTTGCTTTAATAGACGGTTCTCCTCCTCCATTTTCTTCACAAGTTCCGCCTCAAGTTCCGTAATCTTTGATGCGTCTCTTGCTACCTCCTCCGCTTTCGTTTTATGTTCATCTGCCTCCTTCCTCATCCTCTCAACAGTCTGCTCAAGTTCTTCGATTCTCATCTTCAACTGTTCTTCAACACCCTTTTCAGATTTGCTCTTTTCTATCTCTTCTTTCAGTTTCTTATTCTCATTTTCTAACTCCGCAATCCTCTTCTGCGTTTCTTCATAACCTGATATAACAGTCTTTGATGCTTCTGCCTTCTCTAACTTATCCTTCAATGAGCGGTTGAGTTCATACAACTTCTTAAGTGCAGTCTCAAGTTCAGAAATCTTTGCGGCAGCCCCGCCTTTCTCCAATTCCTGTTTAAGTAATCTCTTTTCTTCCTCCAACTTTTTGACTGCTGCTTCAAGTTCAGCGATTCTTACTGCCTCCTTGACCGCAGCAGAACTCGCCAATTTCGCTCTTAATTCTTCATTCTCCTTCGTAACTTGCTGGTAATAATCATATAGCGTTTTGTAATGTCCCTGCAACTGAAAAAGTTCTTGTTTGATTTTTTCTGTTTCCTGTGCAACTGATGGGTTTGCAGTCCCCAAAGTCTCCTTAAGTTTTTTATTCTCCTCTGTAAGCGCTTGAATTTTTAACTCGTAATCTACAAGCCGTGAAATAACGGAAGAATCTCCTTTCTCTTTCATCTGAGAAAGTATCTGCTCAACCAATTTCTTTATCTCACCGAGTTTCGGGAACTGCACACCGCCTACAGATTCTGGTGCCACAATCTATACCTCTTTAATAACCCACCTAAAACCAACATTCTCATAGCCACGAAGTGGATATTTTGCATACCTTCTTGTAGCAAGTCCAGGACCACCGATTATCTCTGGCGAGCCACGAAGCACATATAAAGAAGCATGTGTTCCTTGAAAAGGAGTAAAATCAACCACATCAAGCACTTTTCCGTCTGGAGATTTCGCTTTCACTTGTGTATACCTTTTATAAGATGCTTGCCTCAAACCCCGATACCTTGGATTCTCATAATCGTATCTGTCCAACATCCACTGCCATCCAAACCCCACAAGTTGATATATTTTGTCTGAGCCTATCTCTCTGCTTGTCATCTCAAGAACATCCTTATACCAACTTTGCGCAAACAAGTTGACACCTTCTCTACCAAAGTATTGATGGAACTCCCCCTTGTGGCGCTTTAGCCACGGGAGTATGTCCTTTTTTCTTGAATCGAGCACCATATCATTTCTAATCTCCTCAGGGGTCCAAGTTGCTGCGCATTCGTACTCTGCCTCATTAGGCAATGTGATTTGGGTTCCGCGCTCATAAAGCCGATGAAACAGAGTCAACCAAATGCAGAACGCGAGAGCCTCATAAAAAGTTATCCAGAAAACAGGACGCTCACCCCACGGGACAAGCCCTGGGGTTCCACCTTTCGCATCACCTTGAACCGACTTCCAATCGCGAGGATAAAGCACTTTATGAAGAGGGATAGGTTCTTCTATCGTCTTTGTCGCTTTGCAAGCGGAGAAGAAACGGTGGAAAAACAGAGGCGGCTCCACGATAAAAGCATCTCCGCTCAGAGCAGCCGCAACTCTTCTGTCCGCCATTATTTTGTAACCCTCATTAGCGGCTTTAAGAAGAGTTTTCAAATCTTCTTGAAACATTTTCAGGTCGGAATAAGGCGACTCGGAAAAATCGGAGAATATTTCATCTTCTTCCCCGAGAACATTCCGCAGTTTGTAGCGAACAAACCTGAACACTCGCTCAAATACTTCCAGCGGTGGCATCGGCACGCGTCCTTCTGTTCTGTTTATCACCCTCATCAACTCATACTTCAGAGACTCAATATACGCATCCACAAAATTCTTGCACCCCGTATAGTTTTGAACATCCTCCATCACTCTTTCTGAAACCGTTTTATAAGGTAAGACCACTTCCTGTATCTTATACAGTATGCTCCAAACATGCCACCACAACTCCGGAGAATCGTAATTTATCGGTTCGAGTCCCCGTGCGCCACTCTGTACGAAAACAAGATACTCTCTGTTCGTCACCATAAACTTCCCGATAGCGAATTCGTTTAAGTGCACCCATACAATAGGCGTCGGCGCAAGCAGATTGGCAATGTTGAGTCTTCGCTTCCTGTCAACCTCTTTCAAACTTTCATCAAGGTCCTCGTAGTTCGCACCGAGAGGAAATATCGTTTCCGGCACACTTACCGAATTCGCCAATATGTAATCATATGTCAGTATATTTTCCATCCTTACTCCTCTTTATCTATTTTACTTCACGAACCTCGCATAAGCGTAATAGAGCACAAACAGAACAGCAAGTATAGCGACTATTATGTCGCTACGGTTCAATCTTCTCGTGACGAACCTGATTGCGGTGTACGAAATGAACCCAGCAGCGATGCCGTCCGTAATGCTGAAAGTAAACGGAATGACAGACATCGTCAAGAAAGCAGGGAGCGCCTCACTTATATCGTCCCAATTTATTTTTGTCAACGATTTACACATCATCACACCAACAACGATTAAGGCTCCCGCTACCATCGGATGTAATCCACCGACATCCGCACCCACGAATCTGACAAGCGGCAAGAAAAATAGTGACGCAACGAACAAAAGCGCCGTTATTATCGAAGCGAATCCAGTTCTCGCACCAGCACCGATTCCTGATGCGCTCTCAATATAACTCGTGATAGTTGATGTTCCCATCACCGTTCCGAAAACCGTCCCTACCGCGTCCACAAACAGCGCTCTTGTTGCTCTCGGCATATCACCATTTTTAATAAATCCCGCCTGTTCCCCAAGTGCTATCAGTGTCCCAAGCGTATCAAACAAATCGAGAAAGAAGAAAACGAATATAGCCGAAAGAATCGTTCCGCTTAATACGAACTCTTCAACCGTAAATATTTTCGCAAATGTCGGCGCAATAGAAGGAGGCATTTTGACAACACCACCTTCGTATTTTACCAAACCCCACACCGCCGCGAGTATCGTCGCCGCAATCATCCCAATCAAAAGCGCTCCAGGCACCCGCTTTACTACTAACACCACCATCACAGCGAGTCCAAAGAGCGAAACAAGAACTTTCGGGTCGGTAAGATTCCCAAGTTTAACACCTGTCTCGGGAGATGGTACTACGATTCCTGCAAATTGGAATCCTATTAGCGCAATGAATAAACCGATTCCAACCGCTATTGCATGTTTTAGGGAATCAGGCACCGCCATCAAAATCTTCCGTCGAAACCCGACTAATGAAACGGTGACAGTAACCAATCCGCCGATACAGTTGGCTAACAGTGCAGTCTGCCAGGGAACTCCCATCCCAATACAGACCGTATATGTGAAAAATGCGTTGTGCCCCATAGCAGGCGCGAGTGCTATCGGGTATTTCGCAAATAACCCCATAAAAATAGTCGCAAACGCGCTTGATATACAGGTTGCGACGAATACCGCATCATAATCCATCTTTGCATTCATAAGTATCGCAGGCTGCACGAATATGATGTAGGACATCGTCATAAATGTCACGAGACCACCGATAATTTCGCGGCTGAAACTACTTTTCTGCTCGCTTATGCCAAAATAAACATCTATTTTCTCACTGATTGACACCCTACTTCTCCTCTGGAAACTCCTTTGCCAGCGCCTTCTTCAAAGGCTCAAAACGCTTTCTATTATTTTCATCTACCTCTATCAGTCTGTTGTGCGCTCTCTCAACCGTCTGCATAAGTTCCTGCCTCGTTGCTCGCTGCACTTCTATCTTATGGAGAGTAAGATTTTTGGGCACTTTTATATCACCCTCGAGTATAGTTAAAACCTTCGTTAATCCTACACTTTGAAGCAGCATATAGTTCTTTTCATCTGCATTTATCACAACGAGTTTTCTCTGAATCCCACCTTCAGGCTCTATTACGGACAAAAGCGTTCCCATAAACGACGAATCCATCATCTTGCAAGGTCCCAAATCCACAACAAACGAACGCTTCCCTTCATCCGTCATCTTATCAACAAACGCCCTGAAAGTCGGACAACATACCGCCGACGCATAGCCATGCACTCTTATATACACAGTATCCCCTGCGCTGGCTACCTTAAAAAAACATCCAGCGTTACTTCCCATTAGTCACTCCTACTCCTTGGAATCCTTTGAAAAGTATAACCGCCATCTCTACAATTTTCAACATTTATCAGACATTACTCATCTTTGGGTTTTTGAAAAGGGAATTAGTAATCCATTTGTGTGTCCAAAACATTTTGACAATACACACAAACCAACATATTCCTAAAAACCAAGCGGTGGTCACCAACTTATTGAAGAATTGGCAATACGACCCTGAAAATACTTCCTTTCCCTACCTCGCTTTGAAGCTCTATTCTTCCTTTGTGTGCCTCTACCGCCCGCTTTGCTATAGCGAGCCCGAGCCCTGCTCCTTGAACTTTCCTCTCTCCGTCTTCTACACGGAAAAACTGGTCAAAGACTTTCTTCTGCGCCCACTTCGGTATTCCTATACCCTTATCCTTCACCTCAAATATCAGATTCTCTTCCGAAACGCTGACATTGAAGAACACATCCTTCGGCGTCTGCACCGTATATTTTACAGCGTTGTTCAGTATGTTCAAAATCGCCTCTTTCATAGCATCCATATCCATTCTCACATCAACCGCGGTGTCAGGCGCAGTCAAATGTAACCGCACATCCTCATCCTTGTTCTGCAATTTGAACTCATACACAACAGAATCTATAAAATCGTCCAACCTCACATTGCTAAAATTGTAACTGATTATGCCACGCTCCATCCGACTAAACTTAAGAAGCCTGTCTATCATCGCTCCAAGTTTTTCCGTCTGTTGCGTTACGATATCAAGGTAACGCTGTTTCTCCTTATCATCACGGTATCTTCCCGCCGCCAATGTCTCCGCATACATCCTTATCGTCGTAAGTGGAGTTTTTAACTCGTGGCTTATATTCGACACGAAATCACTTTTCCGTTTCGTCTCAATCATCCTTCTCAGAAGCGCCATATATAGGACCGTAGCACCAGACACCACAGCCGCAAGACCAAGAACTGAAACTATAACTACCAGCCGCGTTCTCGACTCCGTCTCTTCTTTTACCATCTCCGCACTACTGAAATACAAAGCTGCCTTAAACCCTTCAAAAGGCGGGCTCAATTCCCTAACCGCTACAAGCACTGCCCCTTCTTCTCCATAGACCACTTCCCCCTTTTCGTTATACAACTCTATCGTTACAGGTCCTCCGAAACCACTCGAAAGAGCCGGCCAAATATGTTCTCTCAAACACTGAGCCTTATCATAGAAAAGATACTCTCGCCTCTCTCCCCTTTCGTTCTCCACTACCGCTATTCCCCCATCTCTAAGACCAATTCCGTCTCTAACTGACTTAATCCATTCTGTCCACTGCTTCATCAGAGCGAGCCTCTCAAGTCCACACTCTATCTCATTCACCAACATTTTTCCAATAACCTGCCTCTCTTTTTGTACAATCTGCCTCACGAATTCGGCATAAAACGAGAGTTCCGAATAAGTCAACTTTTCAGTCTTCTCAATCAAATGGTTCAGAAGATTCGCAGCCTCAACCGCGGCTGTCTCCTTCTCTCCCGCATCATACAGCATTCGGCACTTCAAATATAAAGCAGCCGCCTGAGATTCCAACAGTCCTTCAAGCCTTTCCGTTTCAGGAGTCAATCGGTTCCTCAACCCAGCATCTTTTCGCGCCAACACAAATCGCACAACCTCCCGCCTTTCCTCGTCCACGATACCAAATGCATTCTTCAAACGCTGTATATCGTTCTCTCTCTCCGCTTGGTAAACAGGATAGAGTTGCCCATAATCAAAGCCACTCTCCAGCAACGGATACTTACTCTTAGGAATACCTGCCGTCGGAAAAACTAATTTGCCGTTAATCGAAACGAGGAAGGCTTTAACAAAAACCGCCTTCTTCTTCAGAGCCATCCAGTTTCCCAAGTCGTCCTCACCGAAATTCTTAATGATGGGTTCATACCACTTCTGCACATCCTCAAGCACTTCTTCAAGAAGTATCCCATACGACCGCTTAATGTCTTCTGCAAGCCGCATCCGCTCCGTCCCGATAAGTGATAGCGTAAGCCAGCATAGGATTCCACTCGGCAACGCTATCGCAAAAATGACGACGAAAATAGGCAAGATTCTTCTCAACATTCTCTTCCCGACATCTTTCCTAACATTATATATTAAAGACCGCCATCAACCAAGTTCACATTTCGATTCTACTTGACAGGCACGACAGAGACACAGTCAATCCAGACTGTTCCCGTAACATTACCGTATTTCTCAAGCTTCTCCTCTCTTTGCTTATCATTACTGAAAATCCCGGGACGGACGATTCTCAGTTTGACAAGAGTCGAATCGGCAGGCGCAACAAACTCCGTCTCAACAAGCCTCCAGAAAGGCGATTCAAGGACTTCCTTTGAATGAGATACAAACCCGATATCTCTCTTCTCTTTGTTAGTCAGGATTACATCTATATAGACTCCCATCTTGCCACTGAGACCGTCTGTCATAATCAGATATGAGAGTTTGTAGCGGGTGTTCGGAGCGACTTTCACAATCTGTTCGGTATGGATGTAAAATGGACATTCGCCGAAAAACCTGATTTTCAAACTATGTGTTCCGTCAGCAGCGTTCTTCGTGTCGAGTTCTGTATTGAATCCCGAAGAAGGAGGACGAATAGCCCAGTCTCTTACATAGTCGGGTTTCGTCTCAAAACTCCAGTTTCTGACAAGATTGCCTTCGGGCTCTTTCAAATAAAAACCTTTCTCACAAAGCGCATCAAAATGGTCAGGAGAAAGTTTAAGAGTCTCCTCAACCTCCCGCTCGTAAGTTGCCTTATCGCCACGGTGTTTAGCGATAAGAGCAAACCGATAATGCGCATCGGCGAAATCAAACTTCTTAGAAAGGACAGTTTCAAATTCCCTTTCTCCTTCCTCGTATCTTCCAAGAGCAAGGAGAGTCCTCCCACGCCAGTAGTGAAGCTCGACTTCATCTACCTGTCCCTGCTTTATCCCATTGAAAACCTCAAGGGCGAGTTTATATTCTTTGAGAAAGAAGAGAGTCTTACCGAGTCGAGCAGCGTCTTCTCCTTCGGTCTCAACAGGAACCCCCTTAACGACTAATCGGGCTGCTTCCTCATATTCCTTACGTTTGATGTATAATTCAACAAGCCGTCTTAAAAGGAGAGAATCGACTGAAGCGTGAGCAACAGAATCTTCAAGAACTTTCCTGGCAAGATTCTCATAACCAAGCCTTTCGTTGTAGGAGACGAGTTCGAGAACTGCGTCAGCGTCGTTAGGTGCAAGTTTAACAGCCCGTTCGTAAGAATCTCTCGCTCCTCGAAAATCGCCCTTCTCCTCACAAGATTTACCCCGCGCAACAAGCAATCGCACAGAATGTAACTCTTCCGTCATTTTCTCCTCATTTGCTCTCTTCTCTGAAAAAGCAAGCGAGGAGAGAGAAACAACAGGAACAAACATAACCGCAATCAGAGTAACATAACAGAAGGATTTGACGAAAGAAGGAGACCTTGAGAGAATATGAGACCTCGAGAATAAAACGCCCGCCCCAACTACTGCGAAGAAGACCGCTTTCGACTTTTCAGGCGCGAAATAGACTCCAAATAAAGAGAACAAGAGCAAAAAAACGACGATACCCAAAAGAAGAACCGCAAAATATACAGATAAAGTGAGCCTCTCCTTTAAAAGAGACAAGAGCGAAGTAACAAGCAGTACTCCAATAAGAGACAGGTAAACATACCTTAAAAATAGGCTACTCGATTCGACCGAAATGTATGACCAAAAGAAGACCATTAACGAAAGAGAAAGATAGAAGAGTGGTTTTGTAAGCCGTTCGGAACGGATGAGGCAATGAATCAGAAAGGGTATAAGAACGGCCAGCGCAAGCGGTAGAAGAATTGCGTCAGGCAAGTGATTAACCTGCCATCCTGCTACTGATAGACTAAAAAGAATCCATATTGATACAGAATCTATCTTGTTCATCTTCCCCTGTCCAAGACCTCAAAAAGGAGTATAGTAGGACCTTCGTGTTCGGTGTTCTCTGGCGATAGAAATTCAGCAATGCTGACAAGTCGTGGATGGTTGTTTAGATAGTCTTCGTCTTCTTTAATGAACTGTTCCTTTGCGAAAACGACATAATCTGCATCTCGCGCCGACAAGATTTTTTCAAGATTCTCTCTATTGAGTTTGACCTTACCATTGTTTCTGTTGCCTATAACGAGGCTTCTTGAGCCGACGAGCAATCCATCAGCGTAAAACGGGATGCGCGCCCAGTCGGTTGCAATACGCGGAATCCTATAAGGAGAGTTCTGCTTAATCCATTCACCGCAGAAGCGCACAGGATAAAGATACCCTCGATTCGAAGTGATGAATTGCTGAATGAGCGCAACGACAAGAAGAACAACGAGAGAGCCGAAAAGAAGTCTTGCGTTTTTTGCGCTCATTCTAAACCTCTGGTTCAGCACATCAACCATTTCAAAAAGTCCGATGGCAGGAAGAACCAGAAGAGGAGCAATCAACTGGGTCGGGTGGCGGGTAGAAACGCGAATGAACGAAAACAGAGCAATAAAAAGGAAGAAATAGACGAGGATGAAGGTTTCAAACCGTGTTCGTCTTTGGACTGTTTTCCTATGGAAAACTCCAACAAGCAAGAACAGCATAAGGAGCGGATGGAAGACCTTAGAAGCGAATTTGCCAAGCAGTTGAACGAAGTTGGATGCCCAAGTAGCGAGGAATTCAAAGAACTTCTGCTTCTCAAATACGATATCGCCGCCTGGTTCTTCGAGAATGAATCTCCTGTAACCGAAGATATGGGCTACGCTTCTTTTAAGCGAGAGTGTGATACCAAACGGTTCACTGGAAGCGATTCCGGAAATAACGAGTATGTAAGCACCGACAAGGGGGACGGAAGGGAGAAAAGAGCATCCGATACATAAGAGTCTTCTTAAAACAGAAGGAGATGGTTTTGCGCCTAAGCCGATAAGATGCCAGATAGCGAAGAGGAGCAGAATACATATTCCTTCAGGGCGCGTAAGATATGAGAGAGAGGAGAAGAAGCCGAGAAGCAGGAAGAAGAAGAGGCGGTTTTCAGACACAGCGCGCCAGCCGAAGTACAGAGCGAATGCTGACAGAGCAAAGTATGCTGACTCAGAACGGACTTGCGCGGAGTATATAACGAGTTGCGGATGGACTGCCGCAAGAAGCGCAGAAAGAATTGCAATTCGTTCGCCATAGAGCCGCATAGCAAGAAAATAGACAGGAAAAATCAGCAAAACCCCGGCGACCAATGAAACAACCTGCCCTGCGAGTTCCCATTCTCTAATGAAAAGATTGAAAAAGGCAATGAGCACAGGATAAAGCGGAGGATAGAAATGGCTTAAAGCACGAGAGAAGTCAAAACTTGCATAGGCTTTCGCACAATTGATATATTCGATTCCGTCAATCGCAATCACAGCCGTATTTATAAGAAGATATAAACGCACAATTCCCCCGATAGCGAGAATCAAAAAAAGGACACGAAACCGCTCTTTCTTATCCAAAAATTCACACCCTCCGTTCAACAAAAAGATGTCCTCTCAAAAAGAAGAATAAAAAATTATAGCATATGCTATCCTGCGAGTTGAAATTCTGCCTTGAATTTAATCGGACAAACGAGTAGAATATTATCATAGTTTATGATTCACTTATGCTTCCTTGTAGTTCAATAAAGGCGAATATATGGAGAGAGTTTTTATTACAGGTGGAGCAGGCTTTTTAGGTTCGCATCTTGCACGCAAATTGCTCGAAGAGGGGTTTGAAGTCATCTGTATGGACAACTTCCTGACCAGTTCCAAAGAGAATATCGCCGATTTGATGAAGCATAGGAATTTCACTCTGATTGAAGGCGATGTAACAAGCAAGGTTGAGGTTAATGGAGAATTAAAATATGTCGTCCATTTTGCATCACCTGCGAGTCCTGAAGATTATCTGCGTTGGCCCATACACACCCTAAAAGTAGGGTCAGTTGGGACATTCAATACACTCGAACTCGCCAAGAAAAAGAAAGCAGTGTTTATGCTCGCAAGCAGTTCGGAAGTATATGGTGACCCGCTTGTTCATCCGCAATCGGAAGACTATTGGGGAAATGTGAACCCGATAGGACCACGCGGAGTTTATGACGAAGCAAAAAGGTTCGCAGAAGCGGTTACGATGGCTTACCACAGGTCATACGGAATGGATACCAAAATTGCGCGAATCTTCAATACATTTGGTCCGGGGATGAGACCTAATGATGGAAGAGCAGTGCCGACTTTCATAACACAGGCGCTTAAAGGTGAGGATATAACAGTCTTCGGAGATGGGAGCCAGACGAGGAGTTTCTGCTACATAAGCGATATGGTAGACGGCTTGTTGAAACTGTTATTCAGTTCAGTCAATATACCTATTAATTTAGGCAATCCTGACGAGGTTCCGGTTATTCAGATTGCAAAGGAAGTGATTGAACTCACAGGCTCACCAAGCGAAATCGTTTTCAGGCAACTTCCACAGGATGACCCGCAGGTAAGGCAGCCTGACATAACAGCGGCACGAAAACTTCTCAATTGGGAGCCACTTGTAAGTCGGAGAGAAGGACTCATAAAAACAATAGAATATTTCAGAAAAATCCTGAACAAACACCCGATGACTGCACATTAGGTTTAAGTTCGGCGTCCTGTCCAGGATGCTTAAACTTTTCTTTTACTTTCCTCCGCGATTCGGGAATGGTATTCAAACAACATCACACCAAGAGAAGAGACTAAAAATCCGATAATCGCCGCGACGATAGTTATAAGCGAGCGCTGGGGTGAAACTTTTTTCCCGGGCTTGATAGCAGAGCAAACAAGGCGCACTTCCTCAACCTCCTCGGCAGTAGCAATGCGCGATTCCTCAACCTTGTTTTTCAGCAATTCATACGCATGCTTCGCTACTTCAACGGCTCTTCTTAGTTCCTCACGCTTGTCCTTATTCCTACCTAACTCAGTCGATAAATGGCGAATCTCATCCTGTCGCTCTTTATAACGCTCCTCCAATAGAGCAAGATTGCTCCTCAACCTTGCAATGTTTATTTTACGCTGAATCCTTTCGTCAAGCCATTTAATATAATCGGCGTAGCGGGACATAAACTGCTTCTTTACCTCTTCATAGGAATTCTGAAGGTCGGTCCACTGTTTACGAAGAACGCACAAATCGGATTCGAGTTTCTTTAGTTCCTCCTCCGCCTGCGAGACAACCTCGGTCAAGTATTTCTCCTCACTTACCACAGACTCAAACTGCTCTTTAAGAACGAAAAGGCGATTATTCAACTGAGTATAATTCGGATTGATTTCCTCAGATGCCAATTGAATCCCTGTTAACTTTTCTGTATCCTTCTTCGTCGGGTTCCCAAGAATCTTTTCCCAAACAACCTCTTCAGGAAGCGATTTTTTCAGTGTAATCGTCGGCTGCACCTCAGTGAGACGGTTCAAAATTGCAGATTGTGCCCCTTCAAGTGCCTTACGGTTGGCACTTAACTGTTTAAGCCGCCTTTGATTCTCCATTAGCATCTCTCTTAACTGATTTCTTCTTTTGTCCATTGTCTCAACATCATAAGTACGCGAGAATGAAGCGAGGCTCTCAGTCATCTGCATATATTTATCCACCACTCTAATCAATTCATTCGCTAACTCTTTCTGAAAGTTGTTTAGTTCCGCTTTATTTTCTCTGCCGTCTGTCATCTGTCCAAGCCACTTACCGTTTACTTCGACCGCCGCGATTTTTTCCTCAACAACCTCTAATGCTCGAGTCTCTGATGCAATATCTTCTTTAGTCTTTTCAAGTCCTTCACAGAGCCTTTTAACCTGATTCATCACCGCCGCAAGTTGCAGTTCAAGAACCTCTATCTGTGCTGCGCTCTCGAAATCGGTTATCGCTTTCTCGGCAAGCGCAAGTTTCTGGCTACCCTCCTTGAACTGTTCCGAAATGAAACGGTCGGTATCCTCTGTCCTTGTCTTCTGTATCCGTTTATTAAGAGAAATGAATTCCTCCGCCCATAAGTTCGACATCTCCATAGCGTAATCTGGTTTCTCGTGTCTCGCATAAAGGACAAGAAGAGGAGACTCAACAGCAGGTTGCTGCCTCGCCACAACTTCAAGGTCGACTTTAAGATTTTTCGAGATGTCTTCAACTGTCACATTATCAAAATCCGCAGGATGCGCTGTTCTCATTCTTTCAAGCACTTTGAAAATAAGCCCTTTGCCTTCCAACATCCGCTTATATGTCTGTGAAGGAAAAATGCTCGGTTTCAATTCCGTCTTGAACTGAGACGGGGTTACAACGAGAATCGCTGAAGCCTCATATATATTCGGAAACAGCAAACTTATTCCAGCAACTGCAAGAGCAACAATAAGCGTACCAAGAGCAATCAACTTCCATCTTGAAATAAGAACTGCAAGGTAGTCGATTTTTTCGCTCTGTTTAAGCCCAACACCATCAGCCATAAGATTCTCCTTAACCCAAAGTTATTAACTTGCGCCTTTCCCATACAGCACCGCAGGAATAGTCAAAAGAAGAATTTTAATGTCTAATAACAAAGACCAGTTGTCAATATATTCAAGGTCAAGCCTCATCCATTCATCGAAGTCAATTTCGTTTCTGCCTTTTATCTGCCACAAACAGGTAAGTCCAGGCTTCATACTCATCCGCCGCCGCTGCCACCTTTCAGGAAACCGTTTAGTCTCATCCACAGGTAGTGGACGGGGACCAACAAGACTCATATCCCCTACAAACACATTGAACAGTTGTGGAAGTTCATCAAGGCTAAATTTTCTCAAGAGTCTTCCTATCTTAGTAACCCTCGGGTCATTTTTAATCTTGAAAACAGGACCATTCATCTCGTTAAGATGAGCAAGAAGAGCCTTTTTGCTCTCAGCATCTGAAACCATAGTTCTGAATTTGATTAAATTGAACTCTCTGCCATACAAGCCCGAACGCTTCTGCACGAAGAACAACGGACCTTTCGATGTCAATTTAATAAGAAGAGCAATTACAATAAATAGAGGAGAAAATAAGATGAGCAAAAGCAGACTGCCAACGAAATCGAGCACCCTTTTAGCGGCGAAAAAGTATGGGCGATGCGGAACGGAACTGAAAGTAAGAATTGGACTATTTCCAATCATATCAACATAACCTTTGGAAATAACCAAACCTTCAATTTCGAGGTCAAGGCGAACCTTAACGCCCGTCTCCTCGCATTTGCGTATGGCATCGGCGAGTTCACCGATTCTGCCTATCGGCACGGAAAACACAACATTGTCAATATGCATCGTATCGAGTACTTGCGTCAAATGTGAAATATCGCCAAGTATCGGTACAGGATTCCCCTTTCTGCCAGGCTCAACAGGGTCAATCGAGAGAACTCCAATACACTCCACCCCATAGTGATTATGATGTCTTATAAGTTCACAAAAAGCCTCCGCTTTTTGAAGCGTCCCAACAACGAGAATTCTTTTAAGCGGAACGACCTTCAATAAATGTTTTCTGAAGATGGCTCCGAATACTCGTTTAGCATTGAGAAGAACAAAGTCAAGGACTGCGAAAATGATTATCAAACTTCTCGAATAAGCAGGATAATGAAACATAAAAACAAGAGCGGTGACTATTACAGAACCACACACAATACTTAAAGCAAGTCTAATGGCTCTATGAATAAAACTGAGAGGAGGGAATGCCCTGTACACACCGAATGCAAAGAATATAACAGCCCAGAAAGGAAGAATTATGAAGACAAGCCAGTAGTGGTAATTAAAACCGAGAATTGGTCGAGTAAAGAAGGATTGAAGAACGGTTGTTCTCATCCAATAAGCAAGAAAAAACGCAACCGCAGTAAGCACTAAGTCTCCGCCAAGGCTCAGAATGTTAAAAAACTTAACACGAAAAGAAATCATTAGACTTTCTGTTACCTTATATCAAACTCAATAGTTTGTATAATTTAACAGAATCCTGGCACACAGTCAATAGTAAGGGAACTGTTTAAGTCCTGATAATTGAAGTAAAATGTTCATAAGAAACAGAGGATTGTTAGTCGCATATCTCTTCCAAAGACGCTTTGGTTCCTGTATAAGACGGTAAAGCCATTCGAGGCAGAGGCGACGGAGAAATCTCGGAGCCTGTTTAACTCTGCCAGAAAGAAAGTCGAAAGCAGCACCTACACCAAGCATAACAGGAACTTCAAGCCGTTCAAGATGAGCAGCCATCCATCTTTCCTGTTTAGGAGTACTCAGGCCTACCCATAAGATATCTGCCCCTGAACGATTTATAATAGATACAACATTCTCGTCTTCCTCGGAAGTAAGCGGACGGAAAGGAGGAGAGAATGCGCCAACACTCACGAATCCTGGAAATCTTTCCTTAATTTTGGCAGCGACCTTTTCGGGCACTCCTTGGGCGCCGCCATAGAAAAAATTGCGATACCCCTTCCGCGCCGAAAGTTCGCACAATGCCAACATAAGGTCAGGACCGTAAACCCTATCCATTTTTCTAAAACCGTTCAATCTCCCAAGCCAGACCATCGGCATCCCATCAGGAGTGCAAAGACCTGCGCTATTAAGGATTCTTTTGAAATCCTTATCGTGTTGCGCTTCCATTACGCCGTGGACCCCTGTAACACAAACATAATGTCTCTCATCATTGATTATCCAACCCTCGATAATATTAAGCGCAGTCGGAATGTTGAGAACGCTGATTCCCACCCCAAGCACATTCACACGAGGGACTAAATCATTCTTCCTTGGCAAAATATAAGAACGAAACATCACCGCTCAGTCAATCCTGTTTCAAATCTCTTGCGGACCTCATCTATTTTCTTGTTTGCAAAATACCAGTCAATCGTTCTGTGCAATCCGTCAATAAACTTTACTTTCGGTTCCCAACCGAGAAGTCTCTTTGAAAGAGAATTATCAGCAACCCTATTAAGAGGACCCGTCGGCATCTCTGGATGAAATTCTATATCTGCCTCAAAACCTGTGTAACGCATTATCTCCTTGACCGCATCAATAACCCTGATTCGCTCTGTTGTGCCGAGATTCACAGCAGTGCCATCATCAACCTTTTCAGCAGCCAAAAGCGTCCCTTCAACTATGTCGTCAATATATGTCCAGTTGCGTATTTGCTGTCCATCTCCCCAAACAACAAACGGATTCTGTTTAATAAACGCACGCGCTATCATCGCAATCACAGCATGGTCTTCCTTTCCCCGCGGACCATAAACCGTAAAATAACGACAGGACACAGATTTCATACCGTATTCTTTATAATAAGATTTAAGCGTCATTTCCGCCATCAGTTTCGCCCAGCCATACATATTATCAGCATCATAAGGAGGACCTACCATCTCTTCTGTCAAATAGAGTTCCTTTTTTATATCGCCCTGAAGATAGTTAGGATAGACGCAACCCGAAGATGCGAAAACGACCTTCTCGACCCCTGCCCTATGGGCTTCGTAAAAAACCATACCGTCAAGCATCAAGTTCGAAGCAGGACCTGCCTGATGAAGGTCTACATATCCTCTCCCACCATGATCGGCTGCAAGATGAAAAACCACCTCCATTCCCTTTACAGCCTTCCGCACCGCGCTCGAATTCCTAAGGTCAGATTTGGTAAACTTCACACTACCTGATTCTATATGCCTCTTTATGTTCTCAACCTTTCCACTGCTTAAATTGTCAACGACATAAACCGACGCTCCACGCTCAACTAACGCATCAACAAGATGAGAACCAATAAAAGATGCGCCTCCTGTTACCAAAACTTTCCGATTCTTCCAATCCATAATCTTGTCTCCTCTCTTGGTGCGCGGGAAAAAAGAAGTTTAGCCTAATAAAAGGGAAAATCAAACAGTTTCCTTTTCTCTTATAACAGATGCGTAAATGCCCATCAGCCTTTCGTAACTCTTTTCCGCAGTGTATTTCGCATCAAACTCCGCTCTCGCATTGCGGCCAAGTTCTATCGCAAGAGTCGGGTCATCAATAAGAAGTTTCACTCTCGCAGCAAGGTCATCTGGGTCTCCAGCCGTAAACAAGAAGCCTGTTTCTTTATCCTTAACAATCTCCGCCATTGAGCCAAGATTTGACGCCACCACCGGCTTCCCACAAGCAAACGCCTCAATCATAACCGTTCCAAATGTTTCATACCAAACGGAAGGAAATAGAACAAAGCGTGCTCCTAATATAAAGGAGTAAACATCTTCTTGCGGAACGGCGCCGACAAATTCAACATTTTCTACTCTCATAGATTCAAGTTGCGCGCGCTGCGGCCCATCTCCAACAACCTTCAACTGAAATCGCTTAATCTTCTTCCACGCATTAAGAAGAACATCAACACCTTTCTCCGGACTAAGCCGTCCAACATATACCGCATAATCTCCACCATATTTGGGGTCAGGCGGGTTACGCAGAAAATTTGGCTTCACAACAATCTTCTCAGGTGGTATCCCGCCTTCAATAAATTTGGTTCGCACAAACTCCGTAAGAGCAATATACAAATCAATCATCTTCTCGTAAGTGCCCATCTGACGATGTTTCTTAAGCATCCTCACAACAGCGCGCGTCTGAATATAACTTGCACGGTAACATCTATGCCGAAGCGCAGGTCGAAAATCACCCTCTATACACTCCTCACAGATTCCTCCTTCGCGCAAAAGCAACGCACCCGGACAGAGAAACCGATAGTTATGTAGAGTCTGCACAATCGTTACCCTTTCCTCTTTACAGGCGTAATAAGCGGAAGGCGAAATCAAAGGGAGCGTGTTATGAAAATGCGCAACATCGGGTTTGTACTTCCGACAGAGTTCTCTAATTTCTCGTTCCGCTTCTTTTGACCAAGTCGTCGTAAAATAAAGCATCGCCTTTTTTACAAGTCCGTATCCATCTATCTCGTTGTTATCTCTTACATACTCTATAACCTCGACCCCACGCTCACTAAGCATTGCCTTTTCAGAATCAACTATTAAGTTTTCCCCGCCTCTCTGTCTATACCTGTTATGGCAGATAAGAATTCTCAACTTCACTTCTTTCCTATTGCCTCCATCACAGCCGCCACCAATTCTTCAACCTTCACGCTCTCCATGCAAACCATAGGAGCAATAGAATTCTTACATTCGTTAGCAGGATACCATATCTTATCGCAAGGCTGGCAGGCAACACCAGCCGATATTTTCTTTATATAGGTCTCTCTCCAAAAACCATCCCAGTACACCTGAGAAGGACCACTAATCCATACCGTTTTTGTGCCCTGAGCAATCGCCATATGCATAGGACCTGAATTGTTGCCAACAAAAACATCCGCCTTGTCGAGAAAGGCAGCAAGTTCCAGCAAGGTCGTCTCTTTGACACAAGTTATTCTCGGATGAGATGGTACTCTAATATCCCTCCCACCTGATATGACAATACAACCCATTTGACTACTATTTAACACAATCTGTCGAGCAACCTCTAAAAATCTATAAAGAGGCCATTCTTGGTACGGTCTTTTGGCAAACGGATGAATCACAACCACCTTCTCGCATCCCAAACTCTCGAACACTCGCAAAACAACCTTTTCTTCCCTTTCTGTGTACTTTATAGGGACTCTCGAAAGAGCAGGAAGCGAAGCCTTCAAACATAGTTGTTTAGCCAACACTTCCAAAACCTTAAACCTATTCTCAATGACATGCAAGTTCGGGTCAAATTCCAAGCAGTGCGTGTAGAGTCGCGAACCTTTAGCCCTTGAGCGAAAGCCTATCCGAATAGGGATTCTCGCCTCCCTTGCCAGTAAGGCTGTCATCGTACATTCATCGTGTGCGCTAATTGAAGCAGTAAACCTTTGCTTGCGTAGCCTCGACACCAGTTCCCAAAGTTTAATAGGATGCATAAAAAGCCTGTGGTATTGGTTGAATTCAAACGGAAGCACCTCATCCACAAGTCCTGAGTGGCGTATGAGTTCTTCTCCGATATATGATGTAATCAATGTTATCCGCGCCTCGGGTAGCATTTTCCGAAGACCTGCAATCGTCGGCATCATACAGACGAAATCGCCCAAGTAGTTAACCTCGAAAACGGCTATTGCGCAACTATCCTTGCTCATAGAAACCCTAACCTTAATCAGAGAAAGATATATGGGGATTAAGAAAACATCCTCGCCGCACAAAATGCAAAATCATAAGCCAGAGAGGAACCTGCGCAAGTATCGGATGAGATGTAACAACCGCAACATTCATAGGCTTGCCTCCTCTCTGTTCACAGCGTAAGCGAATACACCGGTTCCTAACCAAAAATACGGATTGAGAAATGTATTCCCACCCAGAGCCATAATCACACTCGCAAATAGATAAGCGCCCGCTGATGCAGTCAGAACCTGCATTCTCGGATTCGGTAGGAAAAACCTACTATGCATATCAACGAGAAAGAAATACATAAACAGAACAAGGCAGACTGTTCCTAATAAACCTGTGGCTACAAGCGACCAAACCACCCAAGTATGTCTTGAAAAATTCTCCTCAACCTCTTCTGCTTCTCCAAACTTTCCCACAAGAACATCAATTACTCCATAACCTTTGCCGAGCACAGGATATTTCCGAAGCGCATCCGAAGCGGCGGGGATTTGTCCTGTTCTGTCCGCAAGCGTCCCGGTGGTAGTAGCCCGCCGGAAAAACCTATCTTCAAAACCGTGCGAAAACTCAGCATATCGGATAAGAAACTCCGGAAGTAAAGCCGACAAGACAAAAGCCACCGCTATTGTGAACATAACTACTCCTGGCCTTGCACCAAATCTTATAAACATTGAATATGCAACAGCAAACACAAGTAATCCAAGCCAAGTAAACCGTGAGCCTGTACAAAATCCCCCTAACGCAATCGTCAAAACGACGGCGGGTTTTACCAATCCTGCCTTATCAAACAGAAAAGCAGGCACCATCCCAGCGGCAAAAAGAATATATTGGCTAAACTCCCCAGGACTTGAAAAAAAAGACGGACAATACCAATAATCTTCTCTTGCAAGGTGAGCGGAAATCCATCGTGCTCCGATTGAAAAAGGCTCCGCCCTCAAAGCGTATTCAACTTCAAGAGGAGTCATTCCAACGAACAACTGAAAAACAGCATACAACGAAGACAAAATTCCTATCGTCACACCAACAGATACAAAAGAATCAACATTAAGTCTTTCATCACTTGCACTGCCGATGTAAAGAAACGCTATCGCAGGAATGGCGACATAAGCGATTCCTGAGACCTTCGCTACAAAAGTCGCATTACTCCCTAAGAAAGTTGAAGCGACACCTATCACCATCCAGAAAATAAGCGCAATAGAGACAGGCTTCGCAGAAAAGGCGATGAAATTTGGCTTAATTATGCTGTTGAGACACAATAAAACCAAAACGACTTGGAAGACCCCAAGGATGAAAGCATTTTCTCTCACAGGATCATACGGATTTGCCAAATAAAGTATCTTCTTCGTCAACTCTAACACAGGAAGCAGAATAAGAAGTGGAATAGCAAACCCTTTTTGGAGAATAATGGCTATGAAAAAAAACGCAAGCAATATCACAGCGCCAACCATTAGCACGACCGTTGTGGCGTCCACTTCTTCTCTCCTTTGCCTGCGCGCTTCCGCTTTGCTTCTACAACCCTCTCATACACTTTAAGGTATTTTCCAACCATAGTGTCGAGAGAGAATGTATCTTTCGCAAAACGCATTGCGTTCTTTCCCATCCTCTTTCTCAATTCAGAATCTTTTGAAAGAAGCCTCATCTTCTCGACTATCGCATCAACATCCCTTTTAACGATGAAACCTGTTTCTCCGTCAACACAAACCTCCTTCGCAGACGCAAAATCGGACAAGATTACCGGAAGTCCAGTCGCTAATGCCTGAATAACTACAAGAGGAAGAGCCTCATTTCGGCTCGGCAAGACAAAAATGTCCGCCGCAGAGTAGTATCTCTCTATCTCGGAAGTGAAGCCAACAAAATGCACCCTGCCACTTACTCCAAGATTCTTCGCTTGCTGTTCATAGGCACTCGTCAAAGGACCAACAACGATTAGATGGACAGTTGAAGGCAGCCTCGCAATCGCTTCAATAGCAATTGGAAGTCCTTTGCTCTCCCAATTTCCCAACGCCGCAGTCATACAAACCACCGTATCTTCTGGAATAGAGAGTTCCTTCCTTACAGCAAGTCTTTTCTCGAATGATGGGCGAAACCTCTCAATGTTGACATAATTGTAAATCACATCAGCATTCCTCAAACCACGATGAAACTTCCTGAAACTTTCCCATTGGGAATGTGAGATCGCAACAAAAGCGCAAATCTTCGGGTTATGCATCTGCCTATTGAGAAAAAAAAGACCAATCTTGCTTAACAGCGGTCTATATATATTTGCCTTAAACGACTCAATCAACCATCTAATTCCAAAACTGCGAAATGAGGTATGAGCCCTTAAAGGCAAAGACCCATGAACTGTACACACATCACCGAAACCGCAGGTATTATCTGTAATGTGAACAATGTCATATCTTTCGCCCTTCAACCCCCGCCAAAGATACAAAAGAGTCACCATAAAGCGAAACGCCAAAAAAGCGACCAGTATGGGTCTTCTGAGCACAATAGGTACATAAACCCATTCGACTCTTCCCACCAAATCAGAAGCCAATTTATTCGTAAAGACCGTTACCTTATGTTGTTCACACAACGCCCTCGCAAGAGCGAGCATCTGGCTTCCCGCAGGACTCGTATCAACCATAGCCATATCAACGAAGACTATTCTCATAACACTTTCTTTTTCTAAATCCAAAAATGTATACTTGACAATATTCTACACAAACCTTTTTGGAGTATACAAAGACAATTCTTATCTTAATAATGTTAACAACAAAACTATCCTATGCGGTCTTCACATCACCGTCCACCTCTCTCATACTCGCCTTATAGAAATAGAGTATAAAACAGCCTGAGATAACGCCAGTCACAACAACTCCTAATGCAGCGCCGAGAATCCCTGCCTTCCAAACGAGAATTATTCCTACCGTAAATGTGGCTATTGATGACATAAGCGTCGCCACAAATATCTTGCTTGTGCGTCCAAGAACCGTCAAACCCGCAACCATAGGAGAGATAACTGCACGAAGGACAACAGGAATCGAAAGAATAGCGACTATCAGTCCGTAGCCCGAATATTTTCCTGCAAACATAATCTCCAAAATCTCGCGTGCAAAAATTGATACTCCAGCCGCAAAGAGAATCGCAATCAATCCAAGTATAATCTGGACTTCAATCACCACTCTTTTTAACCCCTTCTTCCCTTCGCGAGAAAACGAATGGGATGTCCAAGAATCGGCAAACATACCAAAGCCTGTCATAACAGGATTGATTATGTTCGGCACTAACCTGCAAGCGCCAAAAACAGCAACCGGTTCATTCCCCTGAAACAGTTTGAGAAACCACGGATACCCTTCTGCAAGCGTATACAGAAGAGAAACTGCCACAAGCCAGCCGCCTAATCTCAGATGAGAAGAAAGGACTTCACGAAGATGCATTTTGCGAAACGAGTTTCCCCTGCTTAAAAGAACTATTCCTAAAACGGAGGAAGCCGCCTGCGTAAAACCAACAATGAGAAGCGCCCCTACCGCTGATAGTTCCCCAACATACCAGAAGACTGCAAGAGCGCCTAATTGGAGCACCGAATACACGCAGTTCATAGACAACGCCCGCCCTACGCTGAGCTTCGCATAAAACACACGCCTTATATGCTCTCGTGAGGAATAGCCTAAAACTGTAATGATACTTACCAGCAATGTAACCGCAAGTTGTGAATCTCCAGCAAGCCTTACGGCTCCACCGACAGCCGCAACCACAGTTCCGCTTAAAACAAGAAAAATCAGGTGGATTACGGTCGCCGCTCCAATATAAGACGGCTGTTCCTCAGGAGACTTCCGCGCAAAAAAAACGACCATCGGCGAGCCTACAAGCGAGTTCCTTATCCCATCCGCGAAAAATACGAGCGAAAAAGCAAGCACATAGAAACCGTACTCTTCCTTGCTACAAAGTCGCGCAACCAAAACGCCTGTGAGAAAATTAGTCCCGCTAACAACCGCTTGGTCAATGAGCGCAGTATAACCTTGCTTCGCCGCCGTTGTGAAAAATAGCCCCACAACCTTCCCAAAGAGATTTCTCACGCTATCCCATCCTGAAAAGAGATTGATTGTAAATCCAACCCATAGGTGATTCAAACACAAACCCTACCTCAAAATATTAGTCTTCCTGTCTAATACTGCTTACGCAAAAACTCCCTCGTCTCGTGAATCTGTCCGTAATTAGGGTTGATGAAAAGTGCCACTTTTGGTATAGTCAGATAACAGGATTAGAGAGGAGGGAATAAAATGAACATCGTCACGAGAGGCGATTTCGATGGATTGGTCTCAAGCGTTCTTCTGACAGAAGTAGAAACCGTGCGTCAAATTCGTTTCGTTCATCCAAAGGATGCGCAAGACGGGCTAATTGAAGTGACATCCGAAGACATCGTCGTCAATATCCCTTACATCAAGGGATGTGGACTCTGGTTCGACCATCATACTTCCGAAGAGGAAAAAATACCTGATATAGGAGAATTCAAAGGCAGATTTGAAATCGCTCCGAGCGCAGCCCGCGTCATATACAACTACTACGCCCCAACACATAAAGAAAAGCTCTCCCGCTTCACAGACGCTCTTCAAGCAGCAGACAAATTAGACAGCGCCCAACTTTCAATCGAGGATGTAACAAACCCCGCAGGCTGGATACTGTTAGGATTGACGATTGACCCACGCTCGGGTCTTGGACCTGATTTCCAAAAATACTTCCGCTGGCTCGTCGAGTATGTCAAGGAACTGCCAATCGAAAAAGTCCTCGAAAACAAAGAGGTCAAGAAACGCACCGACAGAATCCTCAAAGAACAGGAAGCACACAAAAAATTACTCTCAAAGCACGCAAGCCTTGATGGAAATGTCATAGTCACTGATTTTCGTGGATTAAAAGACAAAGCCGTCGGAAATAGATTTCTCGTCTTTACAATGTTCCCCGAGGCGAATGTTGAGATGCGTCTCTTCGACGGACATAAAGGCGCCGTCGTGGTCGCAGTCGGACATTCAATCTTCAATCGCACCTGTAAGGTAAATGTTGGAGAACTGCTGAAAAAATATGGCGGAGGCGGACATAGAACCGTCGGCACCTGCCAACTCAACCCAAAAGATGCCAATAAATACATAAAAGAGATACTCGAAACTCTAAAATCAAACCGCTAAAAAACGGCTCAAGAAAACAGAAGACTCGTTCCTCCCGCATAAAGAGAAAACAACTCTTTCGCTAACGATTCGTAGTCAGGGTCTCCTTTCAGACAAATATGACAGACGTTCGGAAACCGTTTTAACCAAACCATCTGTCTACGCGCTAATTGCCAGTGTCTCTTCTCTATTCTCCTAACCATCTGCACAAAATCGAGCCCACCGTCAAGATACGCCTTAACTTCGGCATATCCCGCCGCCTGCACCGCAGTCGAACCCAAACCTCCCCGCCCTATGACGAGATTCCTCACCTCTTCGACAAAGCCGTTATCAAGCATCTGCCTTATTCTCGTATGGATGCGTTCGCGCAATTCTCCACGGTCACGCCATAAGACCAACAAGAAATAATCGCGCCTCGTCTTTCCGAACTGCCTCTGCAACAGCGATATTGGACATCCAACCGTCTCGTAAACCTCGAGAGCACGCACAATCCGCTTCAAGTCGTTACTATGGATACGCTGAGCAGATATGGGGTCAACCTCTTCCAACCTCTTGTGTAAAGATGCTGTACCGCTCCGTCCTGCCTCTTCGTAAAGTCTGCGTCTCAAAGTTAGGTCCGCAGGAACGCCTTCAAAGAGCCCCTCAACAAGAGCCTTGATGAAAAGCGGTGTGCCGCCTTCAAGTAGAAACGAAACTTTTTCGCTCATCAGTCGCTCTATAACGGCAGACGCTTCCTCCACATACCTTGCGACATTATAAGTCTCGGTAGGTTCCGCAACATCTATGAGATGATGCGGAATCTTCTTTCGGATTTCTGGCGATGGCTTGTCGGTGCCGATGTCCATTCCGCGGTAGAGTTTCATAGAATCAACGGAGATTATGTGCGCAGATGAAATAAAAGCGAGCGCCTGCGCAAGCCTGCTTTTGCCCGTCGCCGTCGCACCACTTACTATAAACAGTTTCTTGCTCATAAAAAACAGTCCGAAAGAGAGATTCTTGCAAGTAGTTTCAACGCCTCCGTTATAGTCGCTGTATCAAGTTTACTTTTTCCTGCAAGCCGTTTATCGAACCGGAAAGGCAGTTCAAAGACTCGTAATCCGAGTCTTTTCGCCCACCAGACCATCTCAATCTGAAAAGCGAAACTCTTTGAGCGGATTCTTTTAAGCGGAATGGAACGAAGAGCAGACGCTCGCCACAGGCGGAAACCGCTTGTGTAGTCCTTAACGAAACTACCGATAACAGCACGGCAGAGCAAAGAAGCGCCACGCGTAATCATCCGCCTCACAGGCGAAAGTCCCGCGTATTCTCCTCCACGAACAAGCCTCGAGCAAAGGACCAAGTCATAGCCTTGTTGCGCTGCGTAAACCATATCAGAGAGCAATGCAACAGGATGTGATGAGTCAGCATCCATCTGTGCAACGAATTCGGGCGCATCGGTTGAGAGAAGATGAATATACGCATCCCGATAGGCGCTACCCATACCACCACGACCAGCACGCAGAAAAAGTCGAACCTTCGCACCATATTCCTTTTGATACTTCCTCACAACATCCGCGGTCCCATCAGGTGAAGAATCGTCAGCAACAAGAACAGAACACCCACGCGAAATGAGCGAATCTAGTAAAGGTGGCAGACTGGTCGCCTCGTTGTATGTAGGAATTACGACGACGAGTCTGTTTTTAATAGAAAAGACTTCTCGAGAAGAATCACCATTCATCACTTCAAAATGATAGCAAGAATAAGCACCCCGTCCTGCAGTCTCTTATTCGTCAAAAGCGGTTTGTCCTTCAACGGATATTTCGTGTCCAGAACGGTCTCTTTCTTATCACCCGTTTCGTGTATGAGCTTTACACGAACGCGAACAACTCCCTCTTTCGCAACCTCCTCAACACTTATTTCGGCTTTCAAATCCTCAGGAAGCGCCATCGTAACCCTTGAATCTTTCTGCGCCGTCATAGAATCTTTATTTAGAAGCGCAAATCTTTTAAGACCTGTCTCCTTCAAGTATTTCTCGAGGGCTTTCAAATCTTCCGGACATTCAAAATCCTTACCCTCGGCGTATCCTCTTATAGCGTAGACCAAGACGGTTTTATCATCGGCGAAAGCAAAACCGACGACCAATACAAACACCGCAACAGAACTCAAAAGAAAGAAAATCCTCATCGCTTCGTCTCCTCCTCGCCACTATCTATCACCATTATAATCGTTGCGTTTTCCGTTTCCATAACCATTGGCGTATATTCGGCACCATAATCGAGAATTTCTACACCACCGATTTCAGCGACACCAGTACACTGCAAAGAAGGTTCATATTTAAAAACCGCCCAAACAGTAAGAGCAATAAGAACAGTAGCAGCAATGGCGCCGAGAATCGCAAGATTCCTTATGAAATGAACATGTCTGCGTTTGAGAATTCGGCGAGTCGTCTCTTGTTTTATCTCCTGCCAGCAAGAATCCCACTGCTCTTGACTGACCTCCTCTTGAACCGAGTTCTTGCGCAAACTCTCAAGAGCGCGTAACCTTTCAATATATCTAGCGCATTCTGAACAGGTCTTAAGATGCTCTTGAACATCGTTCTTTCGCTCGTCACTTATTTCACCGTCGAAATATGCACTGACCCGTTCTGCCCATTCACAGGTCATATATCCTTACCTCAAATATAGTCCGAAAGAGATTCGAGTAACTGCTGTCGAGCATAAAACAGTCGTGACATAACCGTCCCGATTGAGCATTTGAGTATGCGGGCTATCTCCGAATAAGGGAGTTGTTCGAAGAAGCGCAGTGTGAATACCGCACGGAGTTTCGGCGACAGTTTGTCAAGAGCGCACTTAAATGCCGCCTCAAGTTCGCGCCGTTCAACCGCTCCATCAGGAGGCTCGCTATCCTCGTTCCTCAATGTTAGCACTTCCTCCTCAACCGGCTCCTCTTTTCTAACCTTCCTACGCCGTAGGAGGTCGTAACAACAGTTAATCGCAATCCGATGTAACCATGTCGAGAACTTGGCACCCGCACGAAATCCCCTTATTCCACTCCACATATGCACAAAAACCTCTTGGACAATATCCAACGCAGATTCTTCATCGAAAAAAGAACGGGCGATTCGGTAGATTCTGCTGCGATATCGCTCGAATATGATAGAAGCAGAATCCTCGTCGCCATTCCTCAACCTCTCCACCAACTCCTCGTCGCTTAATCTTTCAGACGCATTCTGTCTCACATTATTCGGCACTTATAACACCCTCTCATCAATTTTACAAAAAATTATATCCTATCAGTCCATACTATTCCAGCGCCTGACTGTCTCACGCTATCCCTTCCGTTAGACAAGACGAGAAAGTGAAACAACAGGACCATCGGAACAGAGTTTGATTTTTGAGCCATCCGAAAGTCTCGTAGAACAACAAAGACAGACACCTATACCACAAGCCATCCTTTCTTCAAGAGATGCCTCCCCCACAAGCCCAAATTCTCGGGCAAGTCTTGCCACACCCTGAACCATCGTTCTCGGTCCGCAGGTATAAACAAAATCGAACGAACTACCATCAGAAAGAATTTTCTTCGCAGAATCAAGCGCGGTTCCTTCATCTCCATATGAACCATCTTCAGTAGCAAAAACCGCCACGCTACACAGCCGCTTCAAATGGCTCGCCAGATACAATTGGTCTTTAGTCTTACATCCGAACACGAGAGTCGTATTTACTCCCTTCTCGTTCAGACGCCTGATAAGGAAAATGAAAGGAGCGATACCAATTCCGCCTGCGACTAATAGAACACTTCCTTTTTCAGGAATAGAGAAACCTTTTCCGAGCGGGGCAATGATGTCGAGAGTCTCGCCTCTTCTAATGTTTCTGAGGTGTTTTGTCCCTTCACCGACTTCGCGAATTAGAAGAGAGACTTTTCCTCCTTCCACATCCGATATGCAGAACGGACGGCGTAAAATGGCCTCCTTCCGATGAGTTTGAACCATAAGGAATTGCCCCGGAGATGCTATAAAAGCAACATCAGGCGCATCAAGGCGTAGAATAAACGCATCGGCGGCGCAGCGGATATTCTCAATTAGATGGGACTTCGTTCTTATCATCAGCGCCTTCCTCTTTGAGGAACTTGGCAATGGCTTTCGGAATGAACTTTAGCAAATGCTCAGATGTGACTGAGTATTCGGTTAACTCCTCCGCTGCAAGGTCACCTGCTAATCCGTGGAGGTAGACGGCAGTCACCGCAGAGTCAAATCCATCCATTCCTTGAGCAATGAAAGAACCAATCATACCAGAAAGAACATCACCGCTCCCTGCTGTCGCAAGACCGCTGTTGCCTGTCTTGTTGATGTAGACTCGCTTTCCATCTGTAACGACCGTTTTATGCCCTTTTAGGACTACTATACAGTTAAACGCTCTTGCGAAATTCGACGCCATCATCGTCCGATTCTTCTGAACATCCTCAACTGGTTTAGCGACAAGGCGTGCCATCTCACCTGGATGCGGTGTGATGACAATAGACCCATTATGGTCAAGCAGAATTTGGGGCTCACCCGTAATCGCATTCAGCCCGTCCGCATCGAGAACAAGAGGCTTCTTCAATTTGCGAATGATGTCCTGAACGAGCCGCTTAGTAGAAACATCCGTAGACAGTCCACATCCGACGACCATAGACTGATAACGCTCAACTTCCCGCTGAATCGTTTGGAAGGCTTTTTCAGAAATAGTAGCGTTCGGCGTTTCGGCAACAGGAAGAGTCATAACAGCGGTCAGTTTCACTTCAAAGATGGGATTAAGTGACTTCGCACAAGCAAGACGCACAAGCCCACAACCTGAAATAAGAGCAGATTCAGAGGCAAGCACCGCCGCACCTGTCATCCCAGGGGAACCAGCAACGACGAGAACTCTACCGAAATCACCCTTATGAGCGTCTTGTCTTCGTTTTGGCAGACCTTTTGGCTTTAAAACTTCTTCCATAGGGATCCCCTTTATTTATAAGTGAAGCGGAATATCCGGCACCGAACCCATTATCTATATTAACAACCAGAACCCCAGGAGAGCAAGAGTTGAGCATAGCAAGAAGCGCTGCGACACCGCCGAACGATGCGCCGTAGCCGACAGATGTCGGAACCCCGATGACTGGTACCGATACAAGCCCTGCAATAAGTGATGGAAGAGCGCCCTCCATCCCCGCAACAACCACAACCACCCTCGCACGCCGAATAGTATCAAGATGCGGAGTAAGTCGATGAACACCCGCAATCCCGACATCAGTGATGAGTTCAGTATTCGAGCCACACATCTCAGCGGTACACTTCGCCTCCTCGGCAACAGGAAGGTCACTTGTGCCCGCACATATTATCACAACCAACCCCGTCCGCTTAACCTTGTCTTCTCCATAAGTAATACACCTCGCCCGTTCATAATAGTTCGCGTCAGGTAGAAGTTTTTTAACCTCAACATAATGCTCATTATTCGCGCGAGTAGCGAGGAGCACACCATCCGCTTGAACAATTTTCTGCGCAATTCTTGCAACCTGCTCTGGCGTTTTTCTCTCACAAAAGACCACTTCGCCGAAACCTCTGCGATGGAAACGCTGTATGTCTACGCAAGCATCCGCAAGCGGCGCAATCGAAGCTGCACAAATCTCATCCACAGTATCTTTAAGGCTCATCTTTCCTGCCTTGAATTTTTCGAGCACATCCCTTATGTCTCGCATTCTCATTTCTCCTCCTTATGCTTAACGATAAGGGATGGGTTGACTACGCTCTCTGCGATGTGATTGATATGCGCCCCTACCCTGCGGAAATAAACGCTTAAAAGCGCATAAGAGACACTCTCCTTAACAGTCATAGAAGAACTGCTTAAAACAGCGTTAAGCAGTTCGTTGCAGAAGGTCTTGGTCTTCTCATACATTACCATCGCTTCCTTCGCGGTGTTCTCATCAGACGAAGCAAATGCCTGTCTTGTCTTCGAAAACATACTCTCAAGAGACGCTTCAAGTTCCTTGATTATTTTAGAGAAAGGACTCACTCCACAGACGCAACTCGTCGAACGGACAACAGTCAGGATATCAGCGCAAAGGTCGCCTATCCTCTCCGCATCCTTAACGACAGAGAAAAGAACAAGCGATGCAGGAACATCTTGCCCTTTCATAGAAAGATGCTCAATAACCTTCCGCCTGATTTCCATCTCCGCTTTGTCCACAGACTGCTCTCTTTCCCGAATCTCTTTTTCAATCTCAGAAATCTCCTTCTTGCAGAGGAGAACATCGGTGGTAGCATCAAACATCCACTCAACATCTTCAAGCACTTTCTTGAAGAGTTCAAACGACTCAGAAAGCAAGTCTTTTGAGCCCCATAAAGAGAGAAGAGCCCGAAACATAGTCTAATCTCCTACCACACGAGATATAAGTATAACTAAAATCGGTATTAAGAAAAAGACTATTATTATATAGAGGGGGAGAAGATACTTTCTCCGCGAACATTTGTTCCCAAGGAAAGTAGCAAGAGAAATAGGGATTCTTCGAGCAGGTTTTATTACGAAAAATATGAGGACTCCGATAAGGTTAAACAGTGTATGTGAAAAAGCGGCGGTAATCGCGAGCACATTACCTGCGGCAAGTGACGCAAGAACAGCAGTTATCGTAGTTCCGATGTTCGCACCGAGAGTGATAGGATAGATTTGCTCAATCGTGGCGACTCCAGACGCAGCGAGCGGTACCAAAAGACTCGTCACAACAGACGAAGACTGAATTATCGCAGTAACAACCATGCCAACCAAAAGACAAAGATAACCTGAACGCCCAAGAATCTTATCAAACGCAGAAGCGATTTTGTCTATAAGATATTCTCCCAACGTTCGCGTAAGGAGAATAAGTGCCACAAACAAGACGAAAAGTCCGAAGACGGTCATAAATATAGCAACCCCGTTAGAGCCGAACCCCCACCAGCCAAGTCCTTTTTTAACGGACGAAACCACAGGATGAGTAATCACCTTAATGGGACTTATGAACGACAAGGCGCCAATGCCAAAGAACTTATCAGCAAAGTATTGCGCAATCTCCCCTAAGAAATTGGTAGTAATTTGAATAGGAAACAGTATTATAACTGTGAGAATATTAAAGAAGTCGTGGACGGTGGAGGCGATAGCCGCACGCCGGAACTCTGCGCGTATGCGGAAATATCCAATAGAGACGAGAGTATTAGTCACCGATGTTCCGATATTTGAGCCCATAATCATCGGAATAGAATCTTCAATGGTTATTAAGCCGGAGCCACACAAAACGACGATTATAGATGTCACACAAGACGAACTTTGAACGATAGCGGTCACCAAAAGCCCGATGAAAAGCCCAAGCACAGGATTTCTTGCGGTTTTAAGCAGTTCCTCGGCGAACGATTTGAAAGATTCGAGCCCAGTGCCCATCATCGTTATAGCGAGAAGAAACAAGTAAAGGTAGAAAATCGCAGCTGCGTATTTCTTCACTACTTCAATCTGTAAGGGATTATCTGTCTTCTTCCTCGTTTCCGCCATATTCCTCCCTTACATCAGTTTGCGAAGGGCTGCCTCATTTCGTATCTTCAGGTTCCTTCTTCGGCTTGAAAGCGATTCTAACAGTAACAACGAGCCCACCTAAAATAAGCGCAATACTCAATATCATCATCACCCAAGCAGACAAAGTCATACCTGTATTCCCTGCAGTCTTCGCCGTCTCCTCCGCTATCAAATGGAATAACCCAACCATCATTTTCCCTCCTCAGCAAGCCAATTCGGATTCCTTGGCTTAAGAGCAGTTAGAATAACCGCAATCACAAACGCCGAAATGACGACCAGCCAGCCACCAAGAATGACTGGCAGCCACGAGTAGTCAACTACATAGGAATTATATTTCCGCTCTTCTTTCTTGTTCATAAAGACTTCCTGTCCTTCCTTTGAACAATTCTCACAAATAACCGTCGCCTTCGGCAGATTCTTCTTCTCTGGGTCGTCCTTCAGTCTCCATACGATATGCTTTTCAGCATTACAAACCGCGCACTTATAATCAACCTCAATCCGCGGCTCTTTGAATTTGTCTATTGACATAGCGACAAGAAGCCAAATAAGCACCGCAGGAGTCACGAACTTTACGCATACATCCCACCAGCGCCCAACCCGAATCTCTGAGACGGAGTTTATCTCCTCTCTGAACTTTTTTACTTTCCAGAACCAACCGACTGCAAACGCTTCGAGGATTCCGATAAGAACGAGTCCATAGCAGTCCGAAATGAAGTGGTCGGTTATGTCCAGCCAGTAGATTCCTGCTTTGGTGCAGAACCAGACCGAGCCTGCCGCGCCTATTACGGAGAGGATAGTCACTATCCTCAACTTGCTCCATTTGAACTTGTCCTCAAGACCACTTGAGAACGCTTCAACTATCGAAAAGGCACTGTCAATCCCTAATACAAAGAGCATAAGGAAGAACACAACCGAAAAGAACGGTGGCATCCAGCCCGCAATGTCCGCCAATTTCGAAATTGCCGCAGGATAAATAACGAATGCGAGAGTAGGTCCACCTTTGACAACACTCGCAATATCACTGTTCGTCGCCACCGCAAAGTAGCCAAGAAAAGAGAAAATAGCGAATCCTGCAAGATACGAGGTCGCAGTGTCAGCAAAGCAGGTGATAAAACTATTGTTGTTGATGTCAGAATCGCGTGATAGGTAAGATGCGTATGCGGTCATAATCCCAAAACCGAGAGAGAGCGAGAAAAACACTTGTCCGTAAGCCGCAAGCCAAGTTGAAGGGTCAAGAAGCGCAGACCACTGCGGACTAAAAAAGTAGTTTAATCCTTCAGCAGAACCTTTAAGGGTAACGCCGCGGATTATAAGAATCACAAGTAGTATGTAAGGCGTCGGAACAGTGTATTTAACAACTTTGCCGACACGGTCAACCCCCTTTACAACGATCAAGAACATCATAACCCAGGTTACGAGGGAACAGATAAGTATCCCAGGAACCAAACCATCTAACTGAAGAGGCCCTTCTGATACTTTAAGAATCTCTTTGTTCAAGTAGGTTTGAGCGGAGTTTGCGGTATCGCCCCACGGCATCTTACTGCTGAAAGAATCTATAAAATAATCGGCGGATATTCCCATAATGACCACATAATACATACAGATAATCATTCCAACGATAAGCGCCCACCATCCAACAAACTCCCATCTTGGACTAATCTTCGCCAACGCTTTTGGAGCGGAGCCTTGTAATCGCACACCAAGTCCGTATTCGAGTATCATAAGCGGGATTCCCGTTGTAACGAGTGCAACGAAGTATGGAATGAGAAAAGCACCACCACCGTGTTCGTAAGCCACGAACGGAAACCGCCAGAGGTTACCAAGTCCAACAGCGCTTCCTATGGCAGCAACAACAAATGTCGCCCTGGAACGCCACCTATCTCTAAGTTCATTCATCAACCATCCCCCATTATAGACAAAGAAATCTAAGAACAGAAAAAAATACTATATGATAATACGCTTATTTTCAAGCATCCAAACTCTTTAACAGAAAACTCACCATCATCCTACACTTCAATAATAGAGCCATTAGCCCATACTTTCGTCTTCTCTTTCGCTTCCGTCGGTATCAAAAGAAACCGCCCGTCCTTTGTCGGAATGAGGAAAAACTCTTTGCGTCCACCAGTCCCTTTCAAAACGAGTTTCTTCTTATCAGAAGTAGGGTTTCCTGTCTTTGGGTCAAGATACTGATAAATCGCAAATTCACCGCCTTCGCAAAGAGAACGCACCTCGCGCTCACCCTTCTTCGTTACCGCTATCACCTCTTCAGGGAATTTTATCTCCGCCATCTCCGTTCCTCCGAAAACCCAGATTGGATTATTATATCATCGTTTCACTAACAATAGTTGCAGATGATTGATTGTTAGACTAAAATCGAACCGCTTTTTTGAGGGACGAGAATGAGAATACTACTTCTCGGCAGATTCAGACCCGAAAAGTGGGTGCGGTTCACAACCGAAGAATTATTCGCCCGCGCATTCGGTTCTCTCGGATGTGAAGTCTTAATGCAAGAAATAAGAGACGGTGAAAAGGCGGCACTTGAAGCGGTCGCCACTTCAAACGCAGATTGGGTGTTCGTAAGCAAAGAGTTTGATATGAAACCTGAGTTCGTCAGAAGACTGCGAAGCGCAGCGCCAAAAGCCCATTTCGCACACTGGCATTTCGACTCTATGTATGCGCTCGGTAAACTCAAATGGTATGAAAAGATTGCGCCACTGTTCGATGTAGCCTTCACAAAAGAGAAAGGACTCATCGAACGGTTCCGTTCGAAAGGAATAAACGCAGTCTATTTCGACCAAGGTATAGACCTAACAGTAACTCGTCCGGGAATATTCAGAGAAGCGCTTGCATCCGATGTCGGATTCCTCGGAACATACTATGATGACAACGAAAGGCTCGAACTCCTGAAAGAAGTATCTGAAAACTTCAATCTGAAAATCTGGTCGCAGAAGCCTGAGAAATGGAAGAAAAAAGGGTTCAAATTCGTCGAGCCACCAATGTTCGATGAACTCGTCGGAGATGTATGCACATCCGTAAAAATCTTATTAGGAATAAACATCACACACAAAATCGCAGGATACTGGTCAAACCGCCACTACCTCATCACAGGCGCAGGTGGCTTCTACATCACCAAATATACCGAAGGGCTCGAAGAAGTCTTCAAAAATCACGAACACCTCGTCTGGTTTGAAACTATTGACGAAGCCATCAAACTCATTGAATACTACCTTAAAAACGAAGATATGCGAAAGAAGATTGCAAAAAATGGAATGGAGTTCGTTCGTGCAAACCACACATATACACAGAGAGCGAAACAGATACTTGATACACTGATTTCAATTTAATCCAATCTCTTCACACCCGCTACTTCTCTTTAGCAACGGGCTCCTTCTCAACAGCGGCCTCTGCGTTCGGATGTTCAGATATTGTTGATTCTTCCGTCTCAGCCGTATGGGCCTTCTCCTTGACTTTCGTAGACTTGCCTACACGCTGGCGAAGATAATAGAGTCTTGCACGACAAACATCTCCACGGCGCTCAACCTTGACATCAACCAGATTAGGAGAATATAACGGAAAAGTCTTCTCAACGCCTTCGCCTGCGATGATTTTGCGCACAGTAAAGGAAGCGCCTATACCCCGACCATAATGCCGAATAACCGTTCCTTCAAATGGCTGTACACGCTCCTTGTCGCCTTCTTTTATCTTGTAATAAACAACCACGGTATCGCCAACAGCGAATTGTGGCACAGTCTCTTTCTTTTTCTTACGCGCCTCATACTTGCGAATGATTTCTCCCTTGTTCATCTCTTCGCCCTTTCAACCATAATCGTCAAAAACGGAGAACCAATTAAAGTTACTTTGCCCCCTTAGGATTCTCTATCTGCTTTACTACTTCTTCTCCCAACTCGCGCACCTTTTCTACGCCTTTAGCATTCTTCGGCAAATGGGTCTCCATTTTTTCCTTTACTTTCTGCGCTAATTGCTTCGACTGCTCATCCTCACGCTTCTTAGAAAGAGTTTCAGCCTCTCTCGCTGCCTCTTCAAGCGTCTGGAGTTCAATGGTAGATGTCTGCTCTCCACCACCAGAACGCAAAACAGCAAGCCTATCTCGAATATATTCGTCCAAACCGCCTTCTGTAATCTCCGCATCGAAAAGCGCCTCTATCTGCTTCTTAAAAAATTCGGTCTGCTTCTCGATTGATGCGTAAAGAATCGGAAACCTCTTCTTCTCTTTCTGCCAACGCTCCTGCAAACTCCTCGTGTAAGACATATCCTTCTTAATAGAATCAATCAGTCCTATCATCTCCCTCAACTTCATTTCCTATCCCCCAATCCGTTTTATCAATAGTTATAGAACCCTCTGCCTGTCTTCCTACCTAAAAGACCTGCATCAACCATCTTTCTAAGAAGCGGGCAAGGTCTGTACTTGGGATCACCGAGCTCGCGATGCAGCACTTCGAGTATGTTCAAACAAACATCAAGCCCTATTAGGTCAGCAAGAGTAAGCGGTCCCATCGGATGGTTCATCCCAAGCCTCATAATAGTATCAATCGCCTCAGGTGTAGCCACTCCTTCATACAGCGCATATATCGCCTCGTTTATCATCGGCATAAGAACCCTATTGGAAATAAAGCCAGGAGAATCCTCCACAACCACAGGCTCTTTCCCAAGTCTCTTCGAGAGTTCAACAACTTTGTTAACCACTTCTTCGGATGTCCTCAACCCTTTAACGACTTCAACGAGTTTCATCAAGGGCACAGGATTCATAAAATGCATTCCGACTACCCGCTCGGGATTCTTGACATTCGCAGCCAACTTGGTAATAGAGATGCTCGAGGTGTTTGAGGCAAGAATAGACCCAGGCACGCAAAGCCCGTCGAGTTCCCGAAAAATCTCGCTCTTTACCTTAATATCTTCAAAAACCGCTTCTACTATGATTTCGCAATCTGAAACACTCTTCAAGTCAACATCCGTCTTGATACGCTTCAACGCCGCTTCTGCATCAGCCTCACTGATTATCTTCTTGCTCGCAAACTTTTCGAGGCTCTTTTTTATCTTGTCGAGACCGTTTTGAACGAATTCCACCTTGACATCAACCATTACAACATTGAAACCGCTCTGCGCAAACACCTGCGCAATGCCTGAACCCATTGTCCCAGCACCAATAACACCAACTTCCTTGATTTGCATCCCCGTCACCCTAACACAGAAGAAATGAAATTATCTCAAATATCCATTAAGAAATCAAGCCGAAAAATCCAATCTTCAACAAAAGCACACGATTTCGCTAACCAGGAGGCCAACTCATCCGTCTGCCACCGAGAAGGTGTAAATGAATATGAAACACTTCCTGCCCTGAATCGCGGTTACAGTTCAAGACAAGCCGATAACCACTCTCCGCAATCTTCTTCTCCGCCGCTATCTTCTTAGCGACAAGAACCAGATGTCCTATGAGTCTCTCGTCTTCTTCTTTCAAATCGTTTACCCTTTCTATATGTCTCCTCGGTATAATAAGCATATGCACAGGTGCCTGCGGTCTGATATCTTCAAATGCAATAACATCATCGTCCTCATATACTACCTTCGCCTTAATCTCACCTGCCACAATCCTACAAAAAATACAGTTCCCCATACCATACCTCCTAACATACCGATTCTCTTAATGTCCTTTATATCTTACAAAATCCTAATCTTATTCTCAATCCATAAAGCGTTACACTCATAATTAAACCCAAAAGACCGCATCGATTCGTGGCCACAACATCTCAATCCTACGATAGTTACTTAAAAACAACATCCTGTCTTATAACAGCCCACCTTATACCGCTTGAAGGAGATTCTTCTTGACAATCTCGTTTGAACCGTCATAATTATCTCTACTAATTTGCTGTGTTCTTGGAAAGAAAAAATGGCTAATGTTGTTGGAATAGTACTCGCTACTAAGGCGTTCTGCTTTCCGGCAATGCTTATTAGCTGGAAAGGTTCTTGAGATTCCTTAAGCCATACCTTTCCTCATCTTCTTTATTTCGTTTCCTTATTTCCAATTTGAGTTAGAAACAGTTTTATTAGGAGGTTTTTTATGAAGAGATTTGGAGTTTTGTTTGTTGTAGTCTGTTGTTTAGGTGTTCTCTGTCTTGCACAGGAAGAGAAGTCGCCTCTCGAGAAGGCGAAGGATGAAGTAAAGGCTCTTTCTGAGGATGCGAAGATTCAAGAAGCCGCGGTTACTGCGCTTGAGAAACTCGTAAAGGAAGGTGTCAAAGTTGAGGATGCTCTTAAAATAGTCTCAAGAGGAGTCAAAGACAAACTCGATGCGGCCGGGCTCAAGAAACTTTGCGATGGTGTCGTTGCGATTCTCAAAGCCGATGAGAAAGAGGTTAGCAAGGAACTGAAGTATGCGGCGGTCAAGTTGATTGCTGAACTTGCGGAAGCTGATATGGCTGCTACCGATGGACTTGAGATTGCCAATCTCGCCATCAAAGCGAAGTTTTCTGCCGATGATGTGAACAAACTCACCAAGGCACTGAAAGAGGGACTTGAGAAGAAGGCGAACGCCGCAGAACTTGCCAAGTTCGTCAAAGAGAAAATCGGCGCAGGTGTCAAAGGTGAGGAACTCATCAAGGCAATCAACGACAAGGTTAAAAAGATGACGACACCCGAAGAAGAAAAATAAGACTATCCTACTAATTTTGCAGATTAGCAGGAGGAGCAATCCTCCTGCTAATTTTTTAGAGGCTTCGTGTGAGTTATCGAGACGAAAAATCTCTGGATTATTTCAAGCGGTTATGGTATAATTAAGATTTGAAAAGTTTGTTTGGAGGATGATGATTTGACAGAAGAAAAAGATTCACTTTTTGAGTTTGAAGATACTGGTATACACCAGCAGCCCGAGCAACCGAAAGACGAACAGAAGCCGTCAGAAGAGAAACCCGCAGCAAGTGAAAGTGTTGAGGAGGAGGCAGCTTTAGCATCAGAAGAGACACCAGAAGAAGCCCCGCAAGAAGAGGATGTCCCTGCAGAAGAAATTTCTTTTGAAGAGTTACCTCCTGTTGAAGAGCCTCCAGCGCCTGAACCTGAACCCGCACCAGCAAAACCCGAGATTGTAAGAAAAGAAATCCCTGTGGCAAAGACACCGTCTCCTTCACCGAAACCTATATCAAGACCCCAAATCCAGCCCCAACCACAGCCGCAAGCAAAACCGAAAACACGAATGCCTATAAAAAGCGCACAGGCAAGACCTCCTGTCTCAAAACCGATAGCCGAAAAGCAAGCCGAACAAGAGCCGAAAGAGAAAGAAGCACAAGAGGAGCTTGTTGTTCAAACTGAACGGACTGTTCCTCCACAAGAACAGCCTGCTCCTACATTAAAGAAAAGCGGTAAAGGAGCGCTCGTTTTGGCGATTCTATTCATAATTGTTGCGGGAGTTTTCGGCTATTTGTATTACGATACTAATACCAAACTCACGAAAGAGAACAGCGAACTTTCCGCCAATCTTACAAAAACGGAAAACGAACTTGCTACTACAAAGAAGCAGTGGGCAGACGAGGTCGGAAATGCCAAGAACGAGATAAACAGTTTAAATAACAAACTCAAGGAAGAACAAGCAAAGGCTATAAGCGCAAAGAAGGAGGCAGATGAACTGCAAGCGAAGTATGATGGGATGAAAGAACTCTACGAAAAAGAAAGAGAAAAATCATCACAGATTATTCAACTGACGGCTGAAATTGGACAACTTAAGGAAAGAAATGAGGAACTCGAGAATGAGAAAAACACTCTTAACAGAATCAAAGAGGATACAAAACTACAAATGGAGAGTTTGACAAAACTCCTCGACGACAAAATGAAAGAACTTGAAGCCGCTAACCGCCAAATAAACAATCTGAAAACTCAACTTCAAAAGGCAGGGACGCCATCTTCAGAAGAAGCCGAAGATTCAAAAAAGAAGATAGATGAACTCGAACGCAGACTCTCTGAAAAAGATGAGGAAATAAAAGACCTCCAAAAAACGGTTGAGGAGATGAAGAAAAGCAGTGGTGAAATAAAACTCCCGAAGACTGCTCTTGCCGAGAGGCTCATAGAAACCGAAGAAAGACTTAAGCGGAAGCAGAAAGAACTTATGACCGTGCAGGATAGTTTAATAAAAAGCGAGAAAGAACGCAAACTCTTTGTGTCTCCATTAAAAACCGTCTATGACTGGGTTGCTGCGAACAATTCGCACGACATAAGACAAGTCGCCCGCTACTACGCCCCGACAAGCGACTTTTGGAAACGATGGACAAGTGGCGAAACAGAGGCAGAGAATCTACGGAGTGAGTTTCAGAAATTCACAGCGAAAGGTGTAATGAAAGTAGATGTCACGCGCATTCTTATCGAAGGTGACAGAGCGACCTGCTGGATGAGTGTAACAATAGAAGGTCCGAGTGGTAAGGATGTATACGCAAGTAAGATGGTTTTGATTCGAGATAATGATGAATGGAAAATAGAGGATGAAGGATTCTGACAGTATTAGTGAGGGGAAACTATTATCACTGATGCAGTCGGCGCGGCTCAAACAAAAGATGGGTAACATTGTAGGCGCAATCAATGCTTATAAGCAAATCATAGATACGAATCCTGCTTGCGTTGAAGCATACACAGAGCTTGCCCGCATCTTCTTGGAGAATGATAAATTTGAGGAGGCGCGCCAACTTAGCGAAAAAGCGCTCCAAATTGACGAGAAAAACCCTGAAGCAAATTTTATCGCCGGAGTTTTGTGTTACATATTAGGCAACTTTGAAAAAGCCCTCCAACACTATGAAATAGTTCGCTCTCAGGACGGTCTCGATACATCTCTTGCGGTCAACATCGGTCTGTGTTATGAGGCGATGGGTAATTTTACAGAAACTGTAAAATTCTTCCGGTTCGCCATAAACGAAGGAGTCTCTAACTGGCACATATACGAAGCACTTGCCCAAGCGTATCATTCTCTTGGAGAGTTCGACGAAGAAATAGCGGCTCTTGAACAGGCAATCAAAGTTTTCAAGAAAGAAGGCAAACTCTATACACTCGCAGGGCGTGCACATCTTGAAAGAGGCAATATTGCGCTTGCAGGCATTAGACTTGAACGCGCCGCTAAACTGCTTCCTGACGACATTGAAACAAGGCGCCTTTTCGGACGCTTCCTTTTTGAAACATCCCAATACTCACGCGCTGAAAAGGAGATGCGCTGGGTCGTTGCACATGAGCCCTGGAACCAAGAAAACTGGCTCATCTACATAAAATCGAAGGCAGCTCTTGGAAAATACTCACAGGCATTGAAACTTCTTGAAGAAGTAACCTCGCAGTTTGTTGAGAAGACTCCTGAACTTGAAAAATTCATCGCCGAGTTGAAGGAAAAGGCAAAAAATGTCTCGGAGCACTCTACTGATGAATCCGCTTGAACGGCTCGTGCTCGTTTTGAATAGAAACTGGCTTGCAGTCAACATTGCAACTGCACGCAGAGCCATTGTGCTCCTTTACACCGGAAGAGCACTTGCAATCTCGACCGAGGACTTCTCAACCTACGATTTCGATAAATGGGTTGAATACTCAAAGAAAACTAACGGCGACCATATTTCATCTCCGACGATGAAATTCCGCATCCCCGAAGTTATTGTTCTATCCAAATACTCTGGCAGGGCACTCGAGAACAAAGGACCTACAAGAGCCTCTCTTTTAGCCCGCGATGGATGCACCTGTCAGTATTGCGGAAGACGACTTTCACCATCCCGACTTACGATTGACCACATCATTCCGCGCAGCCGCGGCGGCTCTGATGATTGGGACAACCTCGTCGTCGCCTGTATAGACTGCAATATAAAAAAGGGGGATTCCACTCCAGAAGAAGCCCGTATGACTCTTATCAAACCTTCCCGACGCCCCCTACCTCTACCTTACAACCGCATCCGCGGGCTAAACTCTATCCCTTCCTCTTGGCTGAAATTCTTAAGCGGTTAATCTGTCTCTTTTCTTAATACAACCCTTTTGATCCCCGACTCTCATCTCTTACGATACGAACACATACATATTTTTTTGTGTTGACATATAACCCATCCAACCGTAATATTAAATACCATCTTCTTGGAGGATTCTCTTATGAAGAAGTACCTGTTTACTCTTATTCTCGCCTCGCTTGTGAGCCTTATCTTTGCAGGAGACGAAGAGACTCTCAAAATGGAATGGAAGAAAGACTCTAAATTCGATTTGTCCGTCAGCGAGAAAGTCGAACTCTCATACGGCGAAGGACAAGACCTGGTCGCAACTCTTTCGATGAACGCCAATATCGAGGTTATAGACAGCAAGAAAGACGAAGTTAGCGTCAATGTCCGATTAGCTTCGCTCAAGCGTTCAGGCGAGGTCGAATTCGACAGCGAGAAACTCGAAGGCGATGCTCAGAAAAAGATGTTCAGTTCTATAAAAGAGAAAGGCGTAACAGTCTCCATTTCGAAAGGCGAGATAAAGGAGATTAAAAACCTTGAAGAACTGAGCAAAGAAGCGTCAGCCGGCGATGAAAACACATCTGCGATGCTTACCTATCAGTATGCCACAGCCATTCGCGCTATGTTGAGATGGCTTCTGTTCACTTCATCTTTTGAGAAAGGGGAAGAGACAAAAAAATTGAGCGAGCGTATCGGAACAAAATGGGATGCTTCTGCCAAACCGTTCTCGGCTATGATTTCGCAAGAAATCGAGATAACATACGAAGCGACATTAAAGGAAGTAAAAGAGCAGAAAGCGATTCTCAACCTTTCACCAAAATCGGCAAAAACCGAAGAGGTTAAAGAGGTGAAAGGAAGCGGAACATTAGAATTCGACACGGCAAAGAAGCGTCCTGTAAAACTCTCGCTTGAGCAGTCGTTCAAACTCGAAGACGGCACAGAAAAACAGAAGATAACCGTTGAGTTATCTGACCCAAAGAAATAATCCTGATAAGAACTACCACGAGAGATGAGAAGGTATCCACTTTTTATAATAGCATTTGTGATTGCTGGGTTTTTAGTAGCCCAAAGTGCTCCTTTAAGCAACATCTCGTTCCATTGCCAAACCCAATCTTCTATTGTTCACCATATCCTCGTCGAGAACCTGCAACCCGAAACGCATAGAGAAAACTCCGTCTACGAAGTTGACTACAAAGCGGATTTCGGAGACACAATATCGTTTACAGTGCTACACGCACGAATAGAGCGTCACACAGATGGAAAACATTGGATATACGAAACAGGCAAAGAAGGCGATCCCAGAGCAAGCGGTAAAGTTTTCGACACTTTCCTTAAGAAACCTCTTTATGTTTCTGCTGACAATGGGAAGCCCGTGAATCCCGAATCCATCCCTTTCTTCAATCAGACCGACAGAGATACATCTTTGAAGACCGTTTCCTTCGCTCTCACGCTGAGTTTACGCCATAAGAATCCGCAGAAAGAAATCTTTGACGAGTCGTACTTGCCTGTGACACCTCTCGGTGAACTGCGTTTGAAAATCTCCTATAGAGAATCAGGCAGAATGAGCGAAGGCGTCCGCTGGGAAATCACCCTTAATGAGGCGAATTTTCTGGTAGACCAGGCTTTCAAAGAAGTGATAAATGTCGAATTAAAAGACGCCAATTTAAGCGGTTGGGTTCTTTACGATTCAAGCGGCTTTTTGGTCACAGCAAAACTCTCGTATCGGCTTAAAATGGTAACTTCACAGCCTTTTTTGTCCCCTAATGTAAAAATCGAGTCGTCTGTGGTGTCTTATGTCTCAATTGAGAGAAGATAGGAGAAAAGATGGAAAAGTCTGTCCTTGTTGTAAAGAGAGAAGCGTTGTTCGAGGGTATAGGTGAGTTCAGCGGATTCGTAGATGATGAGAAGAAGATTGAGATTGCGCTCTCAAACATCCGCAAGAACTGTTTTTTCTCTGTACGCCAATCCGCGGAAGATGACCCTTCACTGAAACAGATAATCCCATACTGCCCTGTCATCAGCGCGGATAAAGTCCTTCTTCTGAAAAGAATGAAGACGCAGGACGAAAAAAGGCTACACAACCTATATTCGCTTGGAATCGGCGGACATATAAATCCCGAAGATGGGAGCGAAAAAGATTTCGACACTCTTCTTAAAGCGGCGCTGTTACGCGAACTCAATGAAGAACTCTTACTTCTCTGCAAATTTACTACAAAACTCACAGGACTTCTGAACGACGAGAGCAACTCGGTCGGCGCAGTCCATTTCGGACTCGTTCACACCATAAGAATAGAAACAAAAAGCCGTCTGAAGATTCGGGAGACCGACCAGATGAAAGGAGAATTCATCTCCACAAGAGAACTCAAAAACTTCAAAGACGGAATGGAGACTTGGTCTCAGATTCTCTTTGAAAATCTACCTGCTTGGTTTAAGTGAACTCTCTAACGCTTATGCTCAGCGGCGATTGAGAGTTTTTTTGCACCTGCTATCCTGCATTCATCAAGCACTTCAACCAGCCGTCCAACAGGAACACCTTTATCGGAATCAACGACAACAGCGCGCTCAGGTGAGCCGCGTAAAGCATCCTGAACAAGCATCCTCAACCCAAGTAGGTCAGTCTGCTGTCCCCCAATTGACAAGACCCCATCTTTTGAGAGTGTGATAATAAGCGGACGCTCGCTTAAAGTCCCCACTGCTACAGCGCTGGGACGCTCAACAGGCATCACGCTGAACTTTTCAAAACTCGCAGTCACAAGAAAAAATATCAGCAGGATGAAAACCATATCAATAAGCGGTGCGATTGAAATTTGTGGCTCTTTCACCTGAGACCTACGCATCTTTCTCGACCCTCTTAATCCTGCGCTCACTACTTCTGACAAGATGCATCCCGTAAAATGAAAGCATCAAAAGAGGAAGTGCAACAATCAATCCTGCTTCCGTAGTTATAAGCGCTTCTGACACACCCGCGGAAACAAAAGAAGATTCAAGCACCCCGAATCTTTCGACAGTCCTGAAAGCGTTCATCATACCCAAAACCGTCCCTAATAGTCCCAACAGCGGTGAAACTGTTGCAAGCGCCCCAACCAGTCTCAACAGGCTTTCTGCTTTCCCTAAACCAAGCCGATCCCCGTTATCAAGTTTAAGAGCAACCCTCACAATCGCAATCGCCCTTAAACCACAGAACCATCCGACCATGCTTATTGCAATTATGATAACAACGATGACACCTCCGCGTTGCACCACCAACAAGATTTCTTCTAATATCGCTGCCAACTTAAACCCCTCGCTTCAACGGTTTTTAATAAGCGATACTCTCGGTGTAATTATACGATTCGAATCGCCACCTATCGAGCGTTTTTCGCCCGATATTCTTACCGTGTAGTCCAAGTTACGCACAATGTTCCTAATGTCAAGGGATGTCTTCTCCGCAATCTCTGCAAACGCCTCTGTCCTCGCAAATCTTTTAAGCGGACTCATACACCCCTTCCCTTCTCCAAAACCATCCTGTTCGTAGGAATACGCCCATATACCCTCAAACACATAGAGCAGGGCTTTGCTCCTATCTTCTGGAAGTCCCTTTTGGTCTATAAAGCAAGAAAAGTCACGGGTCGCAACAAAAAGATGAGGCTCACTGCCGACATCCAATTCGACAAGCGTCCCATCTTGGTATGTTGCAGAAAGGGCCACAACTCGTCCTGTATTAACATCGAACGGAAGCGCAAACCTTTCGAAATCGCCAACTGACGCCGTGAACTGCTTGTATCCACCAACAAACGAGAACCAGTAGAGCAGACCAACTTTGTCCTCTTGACTTCTTAAACAAAGTTCCCCCTCAACTACCCAAACAGAAGAGGACGGAAAAGCGGCAAAGAGTACAGCAAAGATAACAGGAACGACAACAGGCAGAACCCTACGCAAAAACGATGGATGAAAGCGAAGTCCAACCGCAATATAGAAAAGCGCCACGAGGAATGTAACGGTAAGGATAAGCCAGAGTCCGATTCTATCCCCATATATCCGCGGTGCAACAGGAGAGATTCCCCTTAAGACCATTTCTCTTTTTCTAATAGAAGAGGCAATCTGTTCTGCCAATTTCTTGGCAGATTCTGCGGCATCTTCTCCTGTAGGTAACGCTATAGTAAAAATAATCCCTCTGCCTTTTTCCTCCATAGTTTCAAGTGTAGGCTCACCTCTTGTCCCACGAAAATCAAAAATAACTGCACTACCACCTTCCAAGACGAACCGCTCGAACGCCCGCTTAACTTCACTCGACAACTGCCGCCACTTTTCTTTTGAGGAAACGACCAAAGCAAACTGCCGTAGGTACACCTCGTCACTTAAAAGTTCTTCTCGTATCAGTGCCTTCGAATCGCCAAGAGGCAAAACCGTCATATCGTCAAGATACCCGATGAAAATCCCCTTTGCTTCAGTCAATCTGGCTTTGAGTTGCAACCCCACATCAGAATAGATTATCTCTTCGGTCTCTGAACGGAAACAGATTTCTATCGGCACCTCAGGATATGGCACGAAAAACGGAATATTCACGAGACCCGAAGAATGCGCGCTTGCATGGAGAGGCGCTTTGAACTTAAGCGTTCCGACTTTCAATACCAATTCGCCCTCAACACCATCATCCACCTTATATCTCAGCGAAATCAGTTGCCAGTAGCCGCATTTATAGCCACCTTCGGACAAGAGCTTCACATCCTCGACCTTCAGCGATTGCCCCAACAGAGGTTCTGATACCACAAACAAAGCCAGAATAAAAACCAGAATAAAAAAAACTTTCATTCAACACCCTTTAACATCCGTTCCTAATCTAATTAAACACGCAAAGACCCGTTTCACCAATTAGAATCTACTCCGCTTATTAGCCTTGAGTAAGAAACTTTTATTCCATATAATATTTCGTCGCTTGAAATATAAGGAGAAATGTATGGAGATAATCTGGAAACCATACGGAGATTACTTGAAATCCCGAATCGCGGATTTTATGAAACAGCATAGGATAAAGGATTACACGCAATTAGTTCAGCGTTCGACGAGCGAGATAGAATGGTTCTGGGATGCAGCGCTCAAACACCTCAACATCGAGTGGTATAAACCTTACAAGAAAGTGCTTGAAGGATGGCTACCGAATGCGAGATGGTTTATCGGAGGCACGACGAACATCGTCCATAACTGCCTCGACAGGCATATACGAGATGGCAAATCCGATGTCACCGCTGTTATTTGGGAGGGCGATGATGGTTCCGTCCGTTCTCTTACATACGGACAGTTGAACGGATTAGTCTGCCGAATTGCGAACGCATTACATCGTCAAGGAATCAAGAAAGGAGACAGAATCGCCATATTTATGCCGATGTCCCTTGAAATGATAGCAGCGTTTTATGCGATTCTCAAAATAGGTGCCGTCGTTGTTCCCGTTTTCAGTGGATTCGGTGCTGGTGCGCTTAAGACTCGCCTTCAGGATTCGGAGGCAAAAATCCTCTTCACCGCAGATGGTGGATTCAGGCGCGGAAAGACAACCCCCATAAAGCCAAGCGCAGATGAAGCGGTCAAAGAAGCCCCTTCCGTCAAAAAAGTCGTCGTGCTTAAACACGCTAATCTCGATGTTGATACGGTTAAAGGGCGTGATATCTGGTTCGACGACTTCATCAAAAACGAACCCGAGATAGCAAAAACAGAAGAGATGGAATCCGAAGACTATTCAATCATTATTTTCACATCCGGTACAACAGGAAGACCAAAAGGAACAGTTCACACTCACGGCGGTTGTCTTGCGCAAATGGTGAAGGAAGTCGGCTACGCTTTCGATGTGCGGCCTGGCAAAGTCTTCTTCTGGTTCACCGATATAGGCTGGATGATGGGACCGTGGGAATTCATCGGCGTCAACTCATTTGGAGGAACTTTCCTCATCTTCGAAGGCACACCTGATTATCCTCAACCTGATAGACTTTGGAAGACCGTCGCTCGCCACAAAGTTGATATGCTCGGAATATCACCCACAGCGATTCGCTTACTCATCAGTTACGGCGAAGAATGGACAAAGAATCACGACCTGAGCTCCTTACGGCTTCTTGGTTCAACAGGCGAGCCTTGGGACGAAGAATCTTATATGTGGTTCTTCAATAAAATCGGCGGTGGACGGATTCCAATCATCAACATCTCAGGAGGAACCGAAATCGTCGGCTGCCATCTCTCGCCGCTTCCCATCACTGAACTAAAACCTTGCACACTGCGGGGCCCCGGGCTCGGAATGGATGTTGATGTCTTTGACGATGACGGCAAACCTATCAGAGGCGGTGTTGGACATCTCGTCTGCAAAAAACCTGCACCTTCAATGACACGCGGCTTTTTGAACGATTACAACCGCTACATCGAGACATACTTCACAAAGTTCGGAGAAAAAATCTGGTATCACGGAGACTGGGCACACATTGACGAAGATGGGTTCTGGTTCCTACACGGGCGTTCGGACGATACCATTAAAGTCGCGGGGAAACGCGTAGGTCCAGCAGAGATAGAAGCAGTCATATTGGAACATCCTTTCTGTGTTGAAGCAGCAGCGATTGGCGTCCCTGACAAAATCAAGGGTGAAGCGATTGTTACATTTGTCGTAACCAAGAAAGACGCAAAAAGAGACGAAAAACTCAAAGAAGAACTGTCAAAGAAGATTACGGCGAGTCTTGGAAAAACGATGGCTCCTAAGGAGATTATTTTCGTTGATGCGTTACCGAAAACACGCTCGGCGAAGATAGTCCGCGGCGCAATCAAACGCAAATACCTCGGCGAACCTATTGGCGATATATCTTCGGTAGAAAACCCTACCGCTCTCGATTCCATTCCTACCGCGGAAAAGAAAGACTAAACGAAATCTCATTTTTCGCTCAATGCTTTGATGGATTTCTCGTAGAACTCTTGCTCTTCTTTTAGCCCATCCTCTTTGCAGAATTCCGCAAGTTTTTTATAACGCTCAACAGGTTCAAGTCCGCTCATCCAACACACCTTCGCTACACATTCAGGACACAGATAAAGCGGATAACGGTCTGTCTCCTCAAAACTGTTACTTCCGCACATATTGCATTCATACGCAATGCAGTGGAGAATGGAGAATATGTGCCCTGTCTCGTGTGTCGCTATTTTCAGCGTCCGCAAAAGACATTGCTTAAAGGAACCACTACTTTCATCAGGATTCCCTAACCGATAAAGCGACCAGACACCTACGCCTCCACCCAACAGCGCCTGCCCGAAAACAAAGTTCCATCCTTCTCCAGGCCCAGAGGTCAGTTGTCGCAAAACATATGTAGGCGCAGGCGTCATCAGGCAATCGCGGAAGCAAAATATCCCTCAACACATAATCCGTGAGAATCTGTTCCATTCCCCAGTCAGGATGCTTCCTCCGCTCTCTCTGGAACAAGAGATAGCGGCAGAGTTTCTCGCACCTTTACAGGCAGACCAAAGTAAAGAGCCATAAAATCCGCTGTCAACTTAACTATTCTTTGATGGGTCGGACTGATGACAGCTCCCGACTCGTAGGAGCACAACCGAAGATAAACAAGAAAAATAAAACCGCAACTATAAACGCAACCCTCCTGCTCATCTTGGACTCTCAAACAAAGCACCACAAGCCCGACATCTCTTAGCAGGACGATTCCAATCCTACCTGTCAGCGGGATATGAATTAGGTCCTACATCAGGAGTATTGGATTCGCGGACAACACCTGTTTCGTTGACAAAGAAATATTTTTTGAAAGGAGAGCCTTTTTTCGGATTCGCCACGATACTAAAACCTTTCTTGTCCGCTCCCAATATAACAAACTCATATCCTTCGACTTTCGGCACATTTACAAACCCTTCTTTCTCCAACTCCTCAAAAGTCTTAGCGAAGCTTCCCTTCTTGGTCTGATATGCCCACTGACAAGCCGAGAGAGCCTTTAAGGTGCCGACAACTGACATCTCAGTTGCCCTCTCATTCGCTATCTCAATGTTCTTGATAGCATAGGCGAGTGCTATCGCTACCGCCATTGAGACTATTGAAGGAGTTACCGCGGAGTTATTAGAAGTGAATATCGCACCTTTTTGTAATCTGCCTTCCACTATGGTGTAAGACCAGATGTGAGGACAATGTTTTGCAATAACCTTCGCCTCAGGCATATCAGCCATTTCAAGCCCGATTCGCTTTATCGTCTCCTTCGCAAGAGGGATGAATGTATTATAGAGATACGAGATGAGCGCAGGTGTGTTCATATAATAGAATCCGTTTATTTTTTGCGGGCACTTTGGAAGGACATCTTTAAGAATACCTTTCGCTTCAAATGGTGACTTCACAGAATCGAGCACTCCTTTAAGAGTTTGCGGAGAACTCGCCACAACAAGCTTACCTTCCGAGACCGTCCAAGATAATTCATACGGAAAACTTTCTTTCGTCTCTATCTCCCTGCTGAACTCTTTTAACAGCCTGTTTATATCCACACTCGTCAGTTTTAGCCCTTTGAAATCAGTCCGTGAAAACTCAAATTTTTGCCCTTCTTTCTCCGCCTCCTCTTTTATCCTTTTCAGAACACTCTCAACAATCGAATCCAATTTTTTTGCGTCTTTCAACTCGATTGTAAAGAAGAATTCGGGATATGCGCCGCCTCCTGAAGGCTTGCAAACATAAAACTCCATCCTCTCTCCGAGCGCTCCCAAAAGTTCATCTATCGAGATACCGAGTCGTTGTTCTAATTCTTTCACCGTTTCTGATAAATCAAGCATCCGCACTCCAGTCTGGTTCATCCGGAAGGCTTCGAGAGAGAATTTCCAGTAGTTTTTCATATTGAAACCTACGCAGCCGTAGGCAAGGATATCGTCAGATTCGGCAAGCATCTTCGTCGGAGATGGACGATCGGTTACCGTCAAAAACTCATTCATCCTTTCCCAGTCCATCACCTGTCGTTCTACTATGCCGCTTTCAATGCGCATCATCGCATAAGCCATACTCATATCGAAGTCTTTCTTCATCTTCTTAATCATCTCCGCGGTCTCGAGGTCAGGCGCCACCTTATCAAACTCATCAAAAAACCTCCTGTAATCAAAATAAAACAGAGCCTCTACCCTGCCCTCGCCTAACTGCGAACGCAATTTCTTATACGATTCGTCGCGCGCCAAAGAGCCATCGTCCACCTTATTCAGATTTTTGCACCGAAGAACCGCATCTTTGAGAATCTGCTCGTCCGTACTGAATAACCATTTCGTTCCAACGAAAACTCCATATGTGTCCTCTCGTCCGTCACCGAGTTTATGAATCATACATCCCTCGTATTCGTAAATCGTGTGCTTAGGTCCTCCTTCCATCTCTTTGCTTTCTTCAACGATTTTGTTCGTCGCATTTCCGATTATCTTCTCAAGGAGCGCCTTTCTCTCCTTCGCATCAAGAAAGAATAAAATCTTGGTACTCTGTGGACTTCTCTCCCCCATTCCAAGAAGAGCAAAACCAAAAGCACCCTTAAAAACATCCTTTAGATTCTCTAACTTTTCGCCTGTTATCTGCTGAAACCGTTCGCTAATTTGGTTTAACGGGTCAGCTCCCTGTTTACCCATCTTCTGCTTTATTCTCTCCCAGACCTTTTTCACATCAGGCTCATCGGCGATTTTGCTGACGAAGGAGTCGTTCCACATTTCCACAAACTTCGAACAATCTGAAACAAGAACCACCATTATAGCGCCCTTAGGCAGTACCACTTCAGGCTCGACGAACCCTTCCCCCATAGGAGTCTGAGCGGTAGGAGAAGGAACTTCCGAACCTGAATCTAACGGTTTCGGTGATTCTTGTTGCGGTTTTTCGCCACCACCACAGCCGCAAATCACAAGAACAACAACGAATAAGGCAAGCACGGATAGCCTTGTCCGCATCGAACAACCTCCAACATAAAACTTTGATTTACGATACAGTAAAAAGAGTCTTGTGTCAAGTTTTTCCAGAACCAACACAAAATAAACTTTAGCCTTCGGCGTATAAAAATATGAAAAATGGATGGGGGTATGAGAAAATGAACTCCTTTTCACACATCTTCATAATAGTCTTTGTCGCATCTTTTGTTCTTGCGTTCGGAGTAACTCTATTTGCAGGCCACTGGGAAGTACAAGAAGTCAAAATCTATGCGCCAGGCCATTATGAAAAGGTCTGGGTGCCAGATGAGTATCAGGATGTCGTCATCAACGGCAAACTCGTGAGAGTAAAGATTCGCAACGGTTATTGGAAAGTCGTTTGGGTGCCGGAACATTACAGAACCGAATATGTGCGCGTTTGGGTAGAAGACTAAATACCCCCGTTAGTCTTTCAAGCGCCAACAAAATTGCCGACAGTGATTTTGTCAGGATTCTTCTGAATCTCTTCAAGAGAGTCTACGCGGATAGAGTTCTCTTTGTAATAAGATAACTGTTGTGAGGCGTCCGCCATTCCAACCAATTTGCCGTAACTCACAGGACACTGCGACACCGCCTCAATGAAAGAGAATCCATCAACTTTGAGAGCCTTTTTGATTGCGGCTTTGAGCGGCATAATATGGTATGTTGTCCAGCGAGCGACGAATTTCGCGCCACAAGCGGCGACAAGTCGTGACGCATCCATCGGTGCCTCAGGGTTCCCTTTTGGGGTTGTTGTGGTGCGTATACTTTTCGGCGTTGTCGGAGAGACCTGTCCACCTGTCATTGCGTAGATTCCGTTGTTGACGAGAATCGTCGTTATGGGCAGATTCCGTCTTGCAGCGTGAATCAGATGATTCCCGCCTATTGCGAGAAGGTCGCCATCACCTGCAATCACAACAACCGTCAACTCGGGATTGTAGAGTTTTACTCCTGTCGCCGCCGCAAGCGCACGCCCGTGCACCGTATGCAGAGTATCGCACAAGAAATGGGGTGACGGTATCCATGAAGAGCAACCGATTCCTGTGACGCAAACCAACTTCTTCACATCCAATTTCAACTCATCAACCGCGTGAACGAACAGATTCAGAATCGTTCCGCACCCACAACCAGGACAGAATGTCGTCGGCATTGCTTCCTTGCGGAGATAGCGATGTAGTCTATTTGTAGCCATTACAGCATCCCCTTAATTGAGTCGTAGACTTCGGAAACCGATGGTGTTCTTCCGCCAATCAATCCGTAGTGTTCAACTTTGCATTCTGCGAACCGCTCGACCTCACGCGCAAGTTGCCCCAAATTCTCTTCAACCACCAACACAGTCGTTAGATTCCGCGTAAACTCCCTCACTTGATTTACAGGGAATGGCCATATAGTTATCAAGCGAAGGAAACTTATCTTGATTCTTTTCCTACGCGCTGCGAGCACTGCGCCGTATGCTGGTCTCGCACTCACCCCGTATGAAATCACTCCGAACTCCGCTCCTACCTGCGCATCAAGATTCGTCTTAACAATCTTTTTGCGATTCCTATCAATCTTCGCATATAGTCTTCTTACAAGTTCGTCATGCACGGTTTGAGATTCAACATCGCGCAGCCCATTCGGTTTGTGCGAAGAGCCTGTAATGTGGACAAAATCGCCGCGTCCGAACCTCGTCATTGGAGGGACAAGTCCACCTCCTCCAAAAAACGGAGGCTCACCGAAACGCCGCTCGACCACCTTAACATCGCTCATACGAGGAAAGACGAAAGGCTCGCGCAGATGTCCTATTTCGCCATCACTCATAACCAGCACAGGAGTCCTATACATTTCTGAAAGATTAAACGCCTCAATCGTCAGATAGAATGTCTCCTCGACAGACCACGGAGCGACGGCTATTATTTCGTGGTCTCCGTGCGTGCCCCATCTTGCCTGCATCACATCGCCCTGTGCGGTTTTCGTCGCCTGCCCTGTCGAAGGACCACCTCTTTGAACATCAACAACGACGAAAGGAGTCTCAGTCATTATGCCATATCCGATCCCTTCCTGCATTAGCGAAAATCCTGGACCCGATGTCGCAGTCATAGCCCTTGCTCCTGCCCAGACTGCCCCTGCAACTGCGCTTATCGCCGCTAACTCGTCCTCCATCTGTATAAACTTGCCCCCGACATCAGGTAGAATTTCAGCCATCTTCTCCGCTATCTCGGAGGCAGGCGTAATAGGATAACCTGCAAAAAAATCGCACCCAGCATACAGTGCTCCGTATGCGCACGCCTCATCACCAAGAAGAAACTTTTTCCTGCCCTCAATGCTCTTAACGAGTCTTTCCCGTTCCGACATCCCAGAAAACCCTTAAAGCACCGTTCGCCTCAAGGAATCTGCAAAGAAGAGAGACCCAAAAATAGAGTCCGACGGTATGCATTATGGAAAAAATAATGGCGCGTCTTATATAGTCAGTATGAAGTAAGAAATAGATAAGTACAGTAAAAATAACAAAACTCACTAAAACTCGCCAAAGCCACATAGTCTCTATGACCAACTTCGGGTCCTTCAGAAAACTGTCAATCTTGGCAGCCCCATAAAACAACCCTATAAGAGCGACCCAACATAAGACTACGGTGAGAATCGAATTAAGAATCCCTGTTCCTTCAATCTTGAAGATTCTCACAAGCACCCATAGCCAAAAAGTCGGAATTATCATCGCGCCGATGAACGAAATAATGATGAGAAAATACGCCGTTCCCGTTGAAATGACCTCTGCACTTTTACCCCCCATTCCCCACCTCTCCAAGATAACCCTTTATTGCCTCCGTAATCCTCTGCGCCAACTTGTCAGTCTCGGTCTTTATACTCTCCATTTCCTCCTTCTTCGCCTTATGGTGTGATATCGCCCGATACAATTTCTCCATCGCATCCCTCGCCTCAATAAAGAAACCTGACTTGTAGAAATCATAAGCGACTTTGAAGTAGAGTTCAACCGCTCCATGAGCGTATATCTTGCGTAGAAACTCGCCCTTACCTTCCGCTCCACCGAGAACAGATTCGCCGTGCAGGAACAGCGAACGCAAAAAGAGTTTCTCATCCGCTACCCGCCTCGCCAACGAATCGAGCCCTTTCACACACCTATACAAGAGGTTAAAAACTTCCTCAAGGTATCGCCTTATGAGAGCGTCGTTCTCTTCGAGTAATCCACGCTCCGTCTCCGCTACACCACTGACTATCTCCTGATAATGCTCTAATGTTATGAAAATCCGATGGTGTAGAATCTTAAGCGGGCTTTCAACAGAAGACAAATCTCCAATCTCACTACCGAACACCAACAGGTCATCTATCGCTCTGACCGCTTCGCTGAAATATCTTTCCTGCACCTGCATCAAAGTCGAGAAATCTACATTCTTATAGAACTCAACTACATCCTTCTGCCGTTTAGCAAAAAGTCCACGCATCTTTCCGTAGAAATTCCCAAACAGAAGTCTCCCGCGATGAAACGCCTCGAACAATTCCCAGAACCGCTTGACTACATGCTGCTCCAAAGGAGCACTCTCCTTTCATCTTAACGAAAAAATGATTATATCCATTTCCACAAGTCTGTCAAATCTAACCCCAAAAACTGTTAGGTGAATTGCCGCCTGCATAAGTGATAAGTTAGCAAGAAGAGATGAATTAGCAAAGGATATGTATTTCATTCTACAGATATTGTTCTTCGCCAAAGTAGGCGTTTTAAGTTTCTTCTCACTTTGGCACTGCGAATGCCTTCGAGATGGGAATCAATAACCTTTAATGTGCTGGTCTTGAGTCTCTCCAATTCAGGGAGTATGCTCTTTAAGTAGTCTCCGTCTTTTGGTATTTTCAGTATGTCAAGTCCTGTATCAAGGATACAAAGCGATATAACGGGCTTCTTCTTGGTTTGCGCACTTAATATATTTATTTCGGGAGTAGTAGACTCTCCATTCCAACAGTGTCTTTTCAATTCTCAACTTCCTGAGACATCGGGCAGTTGCCTTTCAGACAGGTTTTGTTGAGAGAGAATTTTCCTCTTTTCAAGACGGTCTAATAAGGATTTCAATCGCCTTTGTTCTGCCTTTACGCATAACGGTATTCCCAATTTTTTTCAACTGGTAGACATAGGATGTTTTCAATTGCTCCACGAGAATTGGCATATAACACATAAAAGAGATGAGTGCTTATTACAAATGTCCGTTGTTTTTGAAGGAAAGTTTGGTAGAATCTCCACCTCGGAGACTTTTTATATGAAACCCTATATGAAAAGAGAAACGGTAAAAGATGCGGGGTTATGGGTCGTCCAGCGCTTGAAGAAGAACGGATACAGCGCTTATTGGGTCGGCGGCTGTGTAAGAGATATGCTACTTGGACGCCCAATAAAAGAAATAGACATCGCCACAAACGCGAAACCCGATGATGTAGCGTCAATCTTCAAGAAGACGATTCCCGTAGGAGCGAAATTCGGCGTAATGATAGCAGTGCGAAGTGGCTACCAGTTTCAAGTAGCAACATTCAGAACAGACAAAACATATTCAGATGGAAGACATCCTGATAGCGTCGTCTTCGCGGATGCTCAAGAAGATGTTAAACGGCGCGATTTCACCATCAACGGGATGCTATACGACCCGCTTAAAGGCGAACTGCTTGACTTTGTCGGTGGTCAGGAGGACCTAAAAAGACGGATAGTGCGTGCCATCGGTGATGCAAGGGAAAGGATGAAAGAGGATAAGTTAAGGTTACTGCGTGCGATTCGATTTGCGCTAATGTTAGATTTTGAGATAGAAGAAAACACTTGGTCTGCCGTAAAGGAATTAGCAAGCGAGATAAAAACGATAAGCGGCGAGAGAATAAGGGAAGAACTGATGAAGATTGTCGAAGCAGACAGAATGAACCGTGCAGCGAAACTGCTTGATACATCCGGGCTTCTCGATTCCATATTCCCAAAATTGAGGTCATTAAAAGAAGTCCCATATAACGAACAGCAGGATATGAGAGAACATTCTTTGACGGTTTTGGGAACGCTTTCGTCCCCGACTTTCGTGGAAGCGGTTGCGGTACTTCTACACAACTGCAAGGCACAACCGTCAGAGAGAGAAAAAGACGCAGAAACCGCTGCGGAAACTCTGCGACTATCGAGAGAGGAACAGTTTCGGCTTGTGTGGCTTGTAATGAATCAAAACGCCCTCGACAACGCGAAGAACCGTCCTATATCTTACTTAAAACGGCTCTATGCGCGGCGCGAGTATCCTGAACTCATCGGTCTTTATCAGGCAAAGGTAAAAGCGGGCTGCGGAGATGGAGATTCTCTTGATTTCGTAAAAAGTCTGCGCTTACATCTAACCGATGAAGAAATCTCTCCTACTCCCCTACTCGACGGGAATGATTTAATTGACGCAGGATATTCTCCATCGCCGCTGTTCGGTCGGGTCATTGATTCCGTATACGACTCACAATTAGAAGGAAAAATCAAGACGAAAGAAGAAGCCCTGTCATTAGCTCGGAAACTTTTTGCGGAGACTTCGAGTGAAAGTAGCACTTCTTCGCCGTGAGTTTTCGCTTTCAAAAGGCGGAGCAGAAGGCTATTCCGTTGCATTGGCAAGATGTCTTGCAAAACTCGGCTGCGAAGTCCATCTATTCGCTGAAAAGTTTGGAATCCCGCAAGAAGAACGACTGCTCCACCATATCGTGCCGACCCTTAAATACAGAACATTCATCAGACACCTGATGTTCGTGCGCAGTGCAAGAAAGATGCTCAAGACCGAAGAGTTCGATTCCATCGTCGCACTCGCAAGATTCGATTCCACAGATGTCTACCGCAGCGGAGACCCCCTTTTCATCCACTGGCTCAAATGTCACAAACCCACCATCTCAGACAGAATCTTCGGATTCATCAACCCGAAACAACTCTCCCTATTAGCACTTGAGGAACGGATTTTTCTTTCCGCGCGAATCCGCAAAATCGTCGCTCTCTCACAGATGGACAAGCAACTGATGATTCTGTACTATAGGGTTCCTAAACATAAAATCACCGTTCTCTACAACGGTGTTGACACCGAACGGTTCAACCCGTCCGTCAAGCGGTTCCGCAAAGAAGTGCGCGATAAACTCTCGATTCCCGAAGACGCCCCTGTGCTCCTATTCGTCGGAATGGACTTCAAAAGAAAGAACCTCGTAAGCGTGATAGACTCGCTTGCTTATCTGCCGTCTGAGTTCATTTTGCTTGTCGTGGGTGCAGGAAAACAAAAGCGGTTCGATGAGAGAATAAAAACCCTCAACATAAAGAATCGAGTGATTTTCACAGGAAGAGTAAACGAGATTGAGCGGTATTACGGCGCCGCAGATGTGTTCGTCCTCCCATCTTTATACGACCCGTTCTGCAACGCAGTGCTTGAAGCGATGGCCTGCGGTTTAAGCGTTATAGTCAGCGAAAACGCAGGCGCATCGGAACTGATTGAGAACGAAAAAAGCGGACTGATTCTTTCAAGCAACTCTTCCGCGAAGGAACTCTCGGATAAAATAATCAATGCCTATAACCAAAAAGAGAGATTCGGAACTTCTGCCGCAGAGCGCGCTTCAAAACAGACGATTCTATCTTATGCAGAATCCTTCCTAAAATTGCTAAAAGAGACAAGCGGACACTAAGTTATTGCAGAGGCTTGAGCGTAATTATCGGCTCGTTCGCCAAAAGCGCCCGAAGCGGTGCAAGGTCAGATAGTCCAAAAACATCGCTTATCGCCGCATCAATCTTTTTCCGATTCTCGTCCTCTTCAATCTTCGGAAACGGTTTTAATTCTGCATCGGCGAGTTTGTCAAAGACATCCGCAAGCGATTCTATCGCCGATTTAGGAAGTTCGGATATATCAGGCACAAGTAATCGCTTCAATTGAGGTTTCTTCAGCGCAATAAACGCGCCTTGTGTTTGTTCACGGTTGAGCAAGAAGAAGAGTATTCCGACTGAAGAGTTGAACCAAAGGCAGAGAGATTTTTCCACAAAATCTCTATTGGGCAATCTCTCATCTATTTTGACCGTCCACCATACATTAGAAAGAACAGGTTCTTTCACAAGAACCGATAGCAGACGATGAGTATTAAGCCACAGGCGACCAGCGACCAAGAGACGAGAGGCGAGGGGCCAAAGGTGCTCAATTTTGCGAAGCGGTCTTTTCTTCTTCGGTCTCCCGAGCGGCGTAAGATAGGCGTTGGGGTTTTGTTCAAGCGAGACCACCTGTGTGGAATCGTGCCCCCAGAGAAATGGGAAAGGAGTCGGAGTCGAATAAGGACTTATGTCTTTTCTATCACGAGGTGTATTGAAGCCGTCAGTTATGTCGCGGACATCGGGTCCGATACTCGCGATTCTCTCCAACGGAATCAGTGGTATTTTAGACGATGTTCGTTGACCTGGTAGATACAACTTTCCACTCTGATGTAATTCAATGGCTAATTTGGTAAGAAGAGATTGAGCAAAAGAGGCAGGGAGTAACCATATGTTTTGAGAGCGAAGCCACTGGTAAGGAACGGAAAGAAGTTCGCCAACGATAGTGCCGTCAAGTCGTATTGGTGACCCTGCTTGGCCTTCAAGAATATTCGGCACTTCTTTCTCAAGCACTGCGCGGGCTAACAACACAGCGTCAACGACGGTTTGCGGATTCTGCCACAAATTGATGAATTTTGTGTGTGCGTCGCTGTTATTTTTCGAGTTCGATTTTCGCAAGACAAGAAGGACTTCACTCAGACTCGTGTTTTCAGAAAAATTCCATTTTCTCGGGTCGTGGCTTGTCACCACCCAGTCAAGTATGTATTTGGATGCCCATAGTTTGCGCGTTCTACCCCAGGCGACTCCTGAAAGCGTCGCAATTGGCAGAACGAGAGCGAGATTACCGTCCTGCTTCAAATACCTGTCTGCTACTGCAACGAAGACCGCTCCTAATCCGGCGGTAGAACTTGCTATCCCTTCGCGGCGGAGAACTGACGCTAATTTCTTCTGCATCTCCGCCCTTTCTTTATTAGGAACCGAACCGAAAAGGAGATTGCCAGAAACGCTTCTTGTAAAAGGCGGGTTCATAACACAGACATCGAGTAGTGGTAAAGAGACTCCAGCGACCCCCTGTTTATCAGACTGCATACGGACGGGCTCTTCCGCAGGTTGAGAGAAAAGATTTCTTTGCACGGGGATCTTGTCTTTGACAAGAAACTCTATACTTCCGAGAGAATTGTCTTCGCCACCATACGGAAGGACAAAAAGGTTAGTCTTATAGAAATTCACATCCGGCGCACGGAGTGCTAATGTGGATGCGGTTAGATGGACAGCAGAGGGCAAAACATCGAACCCATACAGCGCTTCTTCCAAAAGAGTCTTATGCAGAGATATGAGATTGGGTTTTTTTCCTAATGCAACGGAATTTCGGATGTAGTTCTCTTCTATTGCTGACGCAGCCGCCATAAGAAGAGTCCCTGTTCCGCAGGCGATGTCAGCAATCCGTGCGTTCGAGATGGACTCAAGAGTCTTACAAATGGGACTATTATGAAGCGCAAGTCGAAGAAGGATGTTGGCTGCCGGTATAGAAGTGAAATATGTAGCGAGGAATTTCTTCTCTGTGAGGAGTTTGTGGTATATTCTGCCCATAAGGTCGTGCCGAAGAGAAGCGCGCTTCTCTACGATGTTTTCAGCATCTGTCAGCATCCACTTGAGAATAAGGTTTAGTCCTGTATCGGTTGGAATAGTCTTTACGATTTTCCACGCTATGTGAAATATAGGATACCAGTTCACTTTGAGTATTTCATACCAGTGGTCGGTTAACTTGGAGAAGGGTATCTCTACATCCTTGAAATCCCGCAAGGGCTTTATTTTCTTTACCGTATCCGAAAGCACTTGCTGAAAAATAAAAGCATTTAGAAGTATGAGAGCTGCCCTTCTGCGCCGTGCTCCTCTTTCTCGTTCGTCCTTTGGGTCTTCCTTCGCACCAAGTGCTTCGGTCAATCTGTCCATCGCTGTTTTGAACTTCTCACTATACACATCAAATGAAATGACAGCGTGCTCTACGGCTTTCAAGGCATCTTGTATTACCCCTTCTCCGAGTATGTCATCGTAAACTGCCCGCAATACTTCGGAGAACTCGGACACCGTTACACCGTGAAATTCGGAAATCTTCCCGATGCGAACTGTTGCAACCTGAAGAAGAGGCGGATTTTCCGTACTACGAAGCCTGTCAACAGGCGCATCTCTTAGTTCTGAAGGATAGATAACTGCAAGCGCTACATCCGCAATCCGTTCCTCAATGCGTTCATTCGCCGCCTTTAAACATTCCGCTCTCGCGCTCGGATTGTCCCCTATCTTGCCTTCTATCGCGACTCTCAAGTCACGGTATTCCACTAAAACATCAGGATAGCGTCTTTGTCCGCAAGGCAATTGTAGTATACTTTCTGGCGCTGAAATGAGTCCTCGTTCATTTAATATTATCGCCAAATGGACATTTAGAACCTCTCCGCGGCTTCTCTGCCTCATAAGTAGTCAAATGACCTTAATTAGAATGAGACCTTAGGAGGTGTACGCTGGACTTCGTCAGCAACCTCGAAGAAATCTCCCTTTTTGAATCCGAACATTCCTGCAACGATATTCGATGGGAACATCTCGATTTTATTGTTGTAGAGCATCACCGTATCGTTGTAATGCTGACGGGCGAACGAAATTTTGTTCTCCGTTGATGTCAGTTCCTCTTGAAGCGCGAGGAAATTCTGGTTGGCTTTAAGGTCAGGATATGCTTCCGCAACAGCGAAAAGGGAGCGCAAAGTTTGACTTAATGCGTTCTCCGCTTGAATTTGTTTTGCTATATCCCCTGCCTTGCTCATATCTATTGCAACTTGGCGCGCTTTTGTCACATTCTCAAAAACCTCTCTCTCGTGCTTTGCGTAGCCCTTTACGGTCTCAACAAGGTTCGGAATAAGGTCGTGCCTCCGTTTTAGTTGAACATCAATTTGACTCCAAGAGTTTTTAACGGCGTTACGAGAGCGGACAAGCGCGTTGTAAATCGCTATTAAAAACATAAGCAAAATAACGAGAACAACCACAACAGCAATTATGATGATAACAGGTGTAGTCATCGAACATCTCTCCTAATAAGACATAGATTGAGCATAATCGCATAGTCTTCACAAGTCAAATAGAAACTCGTCATCTTCATAAAAGTATCAGTAAGCACCTGTTCTAATTAGGAAAACGGACAGATTCAAGCAAGACTGATAGCGCTGTTGACTTAAACTAATTTTTCTTATTTCAAACGCCGAGCCGTTTCTTTAGAACATCTCTTATTCTGATAAAACCATCTGCCTCTGGTGTGGCTTCGTAAACAGCGATAGCACGGTCACATACCTCGAGCAGTTTTTTAAAGTCGCGTTTCTCCTCGTAAATCATCGTAAGAAGTTTGAAAGGAGCAATAGGCTTAGGACGAGTCTCTCTGTCTGATTCGAAACTCTTTATGGCTTTATCGCAGTGGTTTATACAGGCTTCATACGCATTCGGTATCTTGTGACGACGCCTATAAAAATACTTCGCATACATTATGTGGAGCATCTCTTTATCATGTTTTGAATCAACAATGGTCAGCCCTTTAATAAGCAATCCTGTAGCAAGTTCGTCGTAGTCTCTGTGCATAAGACGGTTAGCCATCTGCCAGCAATATGATGCGAAAGATGGTTTCAGAACATTGATTTCACGCTGAAAGAGGTCGAATTGGGAGACTTTGGTGCCGTCGGTCAAAATCGAAACAATCTCTTTCTGTTGTTCCTCTTTAAGGCGCCAGAACCAATCCCATAGTCCCATATACTCGATGAGCCCACCAGGTTTGCTCGGTTTTTCTATTCTTACGCTTCTTGTGTCAACAGAGTGCTTTGCTTCCTTATCAAGTTCATCAAGGACATTACATCTTATCTGGGTTGTGTCAACAGAGGGTTGGTTCTGTGCAACTGTAGGTATCGGAACCTCAAAGGTCGGCGGAGTAAGGTTGGTAGCAGCAGCGTCTGGCCTTCCTATCGGGATGACTTTAGGCTTTGCCTGAACAGCAGACGCAGTCGTAGAGACAGGCTCAACTGGCATAACAGAAGGTTTTGTGGGAGCAGTCTTTTGCGGGGCGATAGGCTGTTGCGGAACCACGGAGTGAGGCAAAGGCTCAAACGGCGGCTGCTCCCGTGGCTGCGGCACAACCTGCGGCTGTGGTTTTTGAGCAGAAGGAGAAGGCGGAGGAGATGTCGGTTGAACAACAGAGACCTCTTGAGATAAAACTTGGGGGACGGTCATCGGCGGTACAGTCTTGCGTTCACTAACCACCTGAGAGACCGCTTTCTTCAACTCCTCCTCAATCTCATAAAGCAGAAGATAGAGCTGCTTCAACATATCTTTCAAACCGTCTAATGAATCTTCCAGTTTATCGCAGACATCTAACAACTCTTGAGGAGTTACATCAACATTGCGCAAGAGTGTATCTGCTGTGTCTTTGTGAGACATCACCGCCCAGAGCAAACCTCTGTTCTGAGACAACCAGCTCGCTATTTTTTTTCGAATTTCACCTAACAATGCACACCCCGCCGTATTTTTGTCAGTTAATTATACATCATATTAGAGAATTTTGCAACCCTCTTGTCATCGTATCTTTAAGAGAGAGAGCCAAACCTGACGCGTGCGTGGACCATCAAACTCACAAAGGAATATTCCCTGCCAAGTGCCAAGTTCGAGATGGAAATCTCGAACAGGCAATGTCACCTGACAACCGACGATTGAAGATTTGATATGCGCGGGTGAGTTGCCCTCAGAATGGTTATATTTTGCACTGTCAGGAACCATACGGGAAAGCATCTCTTTGATGTCTTCACGAACTGATGGGTCAGAGTTTTCGTTGATGATGATTCCTGCGGTCGTGTGCGGAACAAAAAGATGACAAAGTCCCTCCTTGACTCCGCTTTCTGAAACAATCGCAGAGACTTTATCGGTTATCTCGATGAATTCGACCTTACGGCTGCTTTTTATCTGGAGGATTTGCATTGAGCGTTTCCTTTAGTCGGTCGAGCATCTCCTCGACGAACGCTTCGAGGTATTCGTCTAACTCTTTTCTCAACAGAGTTTGAAGACCACTGTCATAGATTACTTCACCATTCCTGGCATTAAGAAGCAGCCTCAAAGAGCAAATATCGTCTTTCGCACCTACTTCGCCTGACACAAGATACTCGCCTTCGGCTTTCTCCTCGATTTTAGCGTTTGGAAAAACACGGCTTAAGAAAACCTGAACCGAAAGGCGCACTTTATCAGGTAGTCTTTCAACATCGGATTCGCTATTTTTCGGAGTAAACGGCAGGATAGAGATTCTCACATCTCTTCCGGATTCCTGAGGCTCTTTTACCTCAGCAGGTTTTTCTTTCATTTTTTGCTCAACTCTCTCTTCTCGAGACGGCTTTTCTTCAGACGGCTTTGGCCCCTTCTTCTCAGGCTCCGTCCAGCGCGTTTTTATCACTCTCGCAATGTAGAAGTATCCATTAACTTCAACAGGACCGACCGTTTCGTTCTCATCCGCTGAAAAAAGAGCGGTTGCGAGCGGCTCAGGAAACCGCTCTCTTTTCAAAAAATCAGTTTCGCCTTTCGTTGCAACAGAAGGATGGTATGATTTAAGAATAAGTTCATCAGGTGGGTCTCCTCTCTCGAGACGCTCTTTCATCTGTTCTGCCACTGCCACATCGGGATGGCATAAGAGTAAAACCTTGAGTTCACGGTTCAACTCTACTACGCGCTCGATAAGAAAAGAGGGAATCATAATCCGCGTTTGTTCCACAGCGAGAATGAAAACATCCTTCTCGTCTGCCACTTCAACAACACCCTCGAGCCGTTCACCATTCCTCAAATAAACGGCGACACGGACATCCTGCGCAACGATATGCACAGGCACGAACAATAGAAGAAGACCGAGAATGAAGAACAGATTAAGTCGCATCTACCTCCTCCGTCTTTTTAGTATTCTTTTCCGTAGTGACAGCCTCAAACTTTATCTCGTTGTCACTGACCTTGACGATAACCTTATCCTTGCCTTTGAAAGTACCTTTGAGAATTTCCTCGCTTAATTGGTCTTCAATCAGCCTCTCAATAGAGCGGCGAATAGGTCTCGCTCCGTAATCAGGATTATAGTTGTGTTCAACGATGAACTTCTTCGCCTGCTTCGTCAACTCAACATCAAGACCAAATGTTTTAAGCCGCTCTCTAAGGTAAGATACTTCCAGTTCAACGACATCCATTAACTGCTCCTTATCCAATTGCTCGAATACTATGATATCATCGAGACGGTTTAAGAACTCGGGTCTGAAGAACCGCTCAATCTCAGCCATTAGCCTCTCTTTCATCTTTTCAAAGGTGACTTCTTTTGACCGCTTAGTAAAACCGAGAGGTTCAGTATCCTTAATGATGTGTGCGCCGATGTTCGCAGTCATTACAAGAAGCGTGTTCCTAAAATCGACTCTTCTGCCGAAACTGTCCGTAAGCGCACCTTCTTCCATAATTTGAAGTAGCATATTATATACATCCACATGGGCTTTGTCTATCTCGTCGAGAAGAACGACCGCGTAAGGTCTGCGCCTGATGCGTTCTGTAAGTTGTCCACCTTCTTCGTAGCCAACATAACCTGGAGGTGCGCCAACTAAACGACTGACATTAAACTTCTCCATATACTCGGACATATCAATATGTACAAGCGCCTCTTCCGTGCCGAACATAAACTTGGCAAGAGCCTTCGCCATTAAGGTCTTACCGACGCCAGTAGGACCGACGAAAAGGAACGAACCTATAGGACGGCGTGGGTCTTTCAATCCCGCTCTCGAACGGCGCACCGCCTTCGCAATCGCATTTATCGCATGGTCCTGTCCAACTACAGTCTTGTGCAGTTCCTCTTCCATTCGGAGTAATCTTTGCGCTTCATTAACATCAATCTTAGTAAGCGGAATACCAGTAATCTGAGAAACGATTTCTGAAACAACATCTTCATCTACAACACCACCTGCTTCGTATCTTGCAGAAAGCCACTGACGAGTCTTGGCTTCCCTTTCTTCCTTTCGTTTTTCGATTTCATCACGAAGCCTTGCAGCACGCTCGAAATCCTGCGCTGCCACCGCCTCTTCCTTCTCTTTGCTTATCCGCAATATTTGTTCGTCTAATCCCCGCAAATCCGGTGGACGAGTGAGCGAACGCATCCTCACCTTCGCTCCTGCTTCGTCTATAACATCTATCGCTTTGTCAGGCATACATCGTCCTGTTATATATCTGTCCGCCAATATAACAGCCGACTCGATTGCCTCGTCCGTTATGCGTACCCGATGATGGGCTTCATAGCGATCACGCAAACCTTTCAAAATAGCGATTGTCTCATCTCTCGTTGGCTGATTGACGATGATAGTCTGGAAGCGGCGTTCAAGTGCACCGTCCTTTTCAATATGTTTCCGATACTCATCGAGCGTAGTCGCACCGATACACTGAATCTCCCCTCTCGATAGCGAGGGCTTCAACACATTCGCTGCGTCAATAGCACCTTCTGCACCACCTGCCCCGACAATCGTATGCAACTCATCGATAAAAAGTATCACATTCCCCGCCCTTTTAACCTCACTCATAAGTCCCTTAATCCGCTCCTCGAACTGTCCGCGGTATTTCGTGCCTGCTACCATCAAAGCGAGGTCAAGAGAGATAAGCCTCTTGTCAGCAAGTATCTCAGGTACCATCTTGGCGACTATTTTCTGGGCAAGACCTTCGACAATCGCGGTTTTTCCAACACCGGGTTCACCTAAAAGAGCAGGATTATTTTTCGTGCGGCGGCAAAGAATCTGCATCACGCGCTCGATTTCCCTTTCCCGTCCAATCACAGGGTCGAGTTTCCCTTGCCGAGCGAGTTCCGTCAGGTCCCTTCCAAATGTTTCAAGCGCAGTGCCTTTACTCGGAGTACTCCTCTCCTCAAACATTCCTTCCTGCCTCTCCGCACCTCGCGCACCCAAAAGGCTCAACACCTCTTCTCGGACTTCGTTCAAACGGATTCCAAGATTAACGAGAACCTGTGCGGCTTTCCCCCCAGTCTCCCTTAAGAGTCCTAAAAGCAGATGTTCAGTTCCAATATAGTTATGTCCGAGACTTGTTGCCTCGTCAACAGCGAATTCAAGAACCTTTTTCGCTCTCGGGGTAAACGGAATCTGCCCTAACGGAACGGAAGAAGCAGAGCCTCCTGCGCTCACAAGCCGTTCAACTTCCTGACGAATCCTTTGTAATTCAATGCCAAGGTTCTTTAAAACATTCGCCGCAACACCGCTACCTTCTTGAATCAACCCGAGCAGAATATGCTCGGTTCCGATGTAGTCATGATTCAAACGGACAGCCTCCGCCCTCGCAAGTTGCATAACCCTTCTTGCCCTGTCCGTAAATTTGTCAAACATATCCTTCGCTCCTAATGTTGATGTCTAATCCTCCCCGTTAAACAGAGACAGTCACCTCCATTTTCTGCTCTTTCTTCTGCTTCTTATTGCCGCTTTTTACTTCTATCATACGCAACACCGAGAACCGCACCTGAGAGCCTTTCCCTACACCACTAAGCGCAGAAGTAACATCATCAAGACTATCAACCTTTTTACCATTGACCGAAGATATAAGGTCACCTGCCAAAAGTTTTTTATCAGACGGTGAACCTTCATCGGTCTGCACAACAAAGATTCCTTTTTCACACTCTCCAACCGTCAAGCCAAGGCCAACTTTCCTCTCACGAGTATCATTCTGAGTTATCGAAACAACCCATTGCTTCCACTCATTCTCTATCTCTTGAAGCGATTTGCCGAAGACTTTTTCCATCGCAAGAGCGCCTGTCTGGTCTTTTTTATAAGATTCTTTATCCGTATACGCATCATACCATTTCCTCAACAGTTTCCTTTCCCACAAAAACATCATAATATATCTACCCTGCGCATAACAAAGGTCTGCACGCTGAACATAAATCTGTTGAGGAACAGAGAAAAACTGCTGAAAAGGCATATGTCTTCCAGACCTCACATACGCCTGAAGAGTTTGGAGGCGGTAATTCACACGATGTGGCATACAATGACCTCCCGCACAGCGTGAAGTTTCAAGAAGGGTCGCAAACCCTTCGCAAATCCAGATAGGATGCGCCTGTCCTTTTCTCCCCGCCTGGTCAGCGAAATGTAAAGCGTGAGTAAACTCATGGTCAAGCACGCCTCCGATTGAACCTGCAATAAGGATTCTTGTGCCTGGATTATACCAGCCACCGATATTAGGATTCGGCTGCATTTTGCGGTAATCCTGTTGGCTCGGGCAGACAATCGTTATGTAGTAAAGCGGCTTATTCGTAAACAAATCGTTCCACAAGGCATCGGCGATTCTGTACAACCTTTCCTTCAACTGATTCAACACTTCCAAACTCTGGTTCGTTGCAAAGATGAGTTTGCGCTCTTCGTCAATAGCGTATGTATAGCCCTCGCCAAACTGTTTCTTCAATTGCTCTACCGTCCGCTCAGCCGCCTCTTTCTGGATTCTGTCGCGTTCCTTCATCAATTGTTCATATTCTGGTGTCTTGCGGATGTTGTCCAAGTCAGAATCGTTCTCCATATGCATAAAATCAGTAAATCCTGCCTTAACCGCAAGAAGAAGCGCCTCTACGGCTTTTTTCTTATCATTCGTCAGAGAATAGGCGCAGGCAAGGTTATACCAAGCAGTCTGGTCAGTCGGGCTTGAGCGGAGTATTTTCTGCAAAACCTCTATCGCCTCTCTGTATTTCTTCTTCTCGAAAAGTTGGTGAACATTCTGATGGAGCGCCTGTATCTCTTCTTGCTCCAGATTCTCAGTCTTCGGAGGAAACTCGACTTCGTCTATCGTGAGATGCGAAGTAGACTTCTTCTTCGTCTCATATTCCTTTACTTCACTTACACTCCAGACATATGGCTTTTCTTTTACAACTTCCTTCTTGATTCCACCTGGTTCTATCTCATCTTTCAAGATTTTCATATCTCCGAAGCGCAGACGAAGAGTAATTGAACTGGCATCCTCCTCAATGACCTTACCTCTCAATTCCTTACCATTATTCAAAGTAACAATCGCAATCTCCTGCTCAATCTCATCTACCATTGACTTGGGAACGACAAGAACTTCCTCTTTCGTTCTAATTTTTATCTCCGTAGCACTCTCTTCAAGAATCTCTCCCTCAATCTTCTCTTTGCTTTTAAGAAAAAGCGTATCCGCAAGAAGTGGAATACAAACGAGAACCACAAATGCCGTAACAAGAACGCGCATTGCTTTCATCCTCCAACTAATTAACAGCAAAATATTGTCTGATGAAATCCGCCCTTTCTGCGTCCCGTAGTTCTTCAGAAAGTCCCTCTTTGCCACTCCGTTTTGTTAGGTGTGCAGGTTGAACGAGGACGAAAAGTTGACTGACTATGTTTGCATCAATTTTGTTCAAGATGCGCAAACTCAAGCCGAGCCGAATAAGAGAAAGCATATCAAGTGCTTCCTCCGTAGAAACAAGACGGCAAGAGGAAAGCAGTCCGTAAGCACGCCAAACCCTGTCTTCGAGCCTCTTGCGAGTCTGCTCTACAAGTGCCTCGCGGATGCTCCTTTCATATCGAGCTATCTGCGGCACCACACTGAGTATATCGTCAATCAGCGCCTCTTCTGAACGCCCCATCGCCTTTTGATTCGACACCTGGTAGAAATCACCTGATGCGCTTGTGCCTTCTCCGTGGAAGCCTCGGACAGCAAGTCCTAAGCGATAGACCGTCTCGAACACTTTGGGCATCTGTCTCGTCATAATGAGAGCAGGCAAATGGAGCATAACAGATGCGCGAAGCCCCGTCCCTGCGTTAGTCGGACAAGCAGTAAGGAAACCGAATCTATCCGAATAGGCGTATTCCACTACTTCGCCTATTTTCTCATCAAGTTCGTTTATGCGGTTATAAGCCTCGCGCAAGCGAAGTCCAGGTTCGATGACTTGAAGTCTCAAATGGTCCTCTTCATTTATCATCACCGACTCAGATTCGTCTAAGGAAAAAACTACTCCAGAAGGAACTGTCGCATCACACAACTCTCGGCTTATAAGATTGCGCTCCATCAGAACCCCTCTTTCAATCTCCGTCAGGTCGCTCATTTTGAAATAGACGCCGTCTTTTATAATCTCTTTCAATCGCCCGCTCAAATAATCTTCTAATTCCTCCATCTGCGTTCTATCCGCCCTCGTAATAAACGGGAAACCGGAAACATTCCGAGCGAGACGCGCTCTACTACTAACGACTATGTCGCTTTCAGGACCCTCTGCTGAAAGCCATTTGCCACTCTGAACCAGCATTCTGTTTATGACTTCTTCCTTTTCGATTCCTGTTCCTCCTCCATTTCAAGTTTTTTCAAGTCGTCGCGGATACTTGCCGCTACCTCATACTGTTCATGCTTAACAGCATCCGCTAACTTCCTCCTCAATTCGATAATCCTCTGCGCTCTTCCCGTCTTTCCGCCACCTTTTTGATACCGCTTACCTACATGTTCTGACGAACCGTGCAACCGTTCGAATAGTTCTGAAAGCGCCTTTTCGAAAACCAGATAATCCTCCTGACAGCCGAAACGCCCTTCCTTTCTAAACTCCTCATAACTTATACCGCATTTAGGGCATTTAAGTTTGCGCATTTCTTCGCTGATTTCTCCTATCTGCTGTTCAATCACCTGCTGAAGTAACTGCTGCACAGTTTGAGCCGCCGGCTTCGGACCTAAAAGTCCTTGCGAACGAGCACAATCTTCGCATATATGGACTGTCTGTTTAGAACCATCTTTCCCTATCTCGGTTATGTGGAGCGTCGCCACTCGCTTCTTACAAACCTCACAAAGCATCATAACAAACCCCTCCAACCACCTCACAATTTTCGCCGAAGAATCCTCACTTGTCAACCCACTTTTTCTAATTTCAAGACTGTTTGTTGAACAATAGCCCCATCTTATCGTATACTCTTATATAACCTTGTTAGGATTTTTGTCAATGCGAAATATTATTGTATTTCTCATCCTGGCATCGTTTACCACACTCGCCGTCCCTGTCTTCGCAGACGAAAAACAAGAAACAGAACAGCCTCCTGAACGCAAGGGGCTCTGGCCCTTACTTTGGTATGAAAGAAAACCTGACAAGACCACATTCCACCTTCTTTATCCTTTCTTTGAATACGAGAAAGATAAGGAAAGAACTCTCCATTCATTTTACCCGCTTATCTCATTCTCCGAATTTTCATACGAGACACGGATTGATTTCCTATTTCCATTCACACGATATCTGTCAGCTGGAGTTTACCGAAAAAAAAGTGACGAAACCGAACTATATCTTATTCCTTTCTTCTCATACTCAACAGACCAAAAAACGAACCGTTTCACTTTTAACCTTCTTCTCTCTCTTTTCTCCTTTTCAACCCAAGACACCGAATTCACTCTAAGGCTGTTCCCCCTGTTTGGATACACACGCAACTACAACGCCAACACAACAGAATTCAGTTTTCTCTACCCCCTCGGATTGTATTCCTCAAGCCCTGAAAAATACAGTCTACGGTTTGTTCCTTTCTTATGGTACTTGCGCGATTACGCGTCCAATTCCGTCGAAATGGACTTCCTCTATCCTTTAGGACAGTATTTCTCTGAACCAGGCTCATATAGCGTCCGCTTCTTCCCTCTTTTCAGATACAAAAAAGACGAAACGAGAACGAATTTCCATTTCCTTGCTTACCTCGGAAGATACTACAAAGATGAAAACGAAACACATTTTAGGTTCTTTCCCTTCTTCTCATTCTCAAGCGAACCTTATGCGTGGACATTTTTCATTATGCCTTTCTATCGCAGACAAGAGTTCGTCTACGATGAAAAAGGGAAAGTCGTGACATATGAGAGAAGCGCAATCTATCCGCTTCTGGACTACTCGCGTCAAAGAAATACAGCCTATAGATACGACTACGATGAAGAAGGAATGTACAAAGTAGTCGAACAAGAACCTTATTACATAAACCGATACAACCTCCTCTGCCCGATATTCATACCGCCAGACTTTCTGAGGCATCACAACCATCCTATCCCGCTTATTTTCTTGTTAAATTATGAATCTTCAACAACAGGGGAAACTCGCATATACGCTCTTTCTTATCTGATGGGTATGGGATTCTCGGAAAGCCGTTTTCAGATGTACATTTTCCCTGTTCTGTTCGCTAAGGTATATTCCGAAGGAACAGGGCACATCGTGCTGTTTCCTATTCTCTGGCACTACTCCTACGACTATACGCTCTCGTTACTCCTGCCGATATTCCTTCATTACCAAGACCCAACAGAATATCAAATTCTCTTTGGTCCATTCGGATATTGGCAGAACTTTCAAAGCGGAGACAGAAGGTATTACCTTTTCTACCCGTTTTCATATATCCACGATTCGAGAAAAATCTTTGCGGTTCGACTGTTCCCCTGGCTTTACGGATACGAAAGAACGGAGACATCAACCACCATTGATATGTTTCCGTTGTTTCTCCAACGCGACATATCAAACGACACATACCGTTTTGTGCTCTTTCCGATACTTTGGCTGGAAAGGACAGAATTCGCCAAATATAACCATATTTGGCCGCTGTTCGGTTACGATTATTCTCACGATGGAACAATGAAGCGCTACTCAATTGCGTTTCCTTTTGGATTCACACTCAAGACAGACAGAGAGAATGACAGTTTATCTCTCCATCTGTTTGCGCCTGTTTTCCTCGACGCCAGCCTCATCAAATACGAACGAGAACCCCTCAAAAGATACGACTTTTCAGATAGGAGTATAATGGGCAGACGAACAACCCTTGCGGTTATACCTGCCTTCAAATACACAACAGACCCGATGAAAACAGAATTCGACCTCGTCTATCCGTATTTTCCGGCATTCCTGCGTTACAAAAGAGAAATGACCTACGACGGTGTATCTGAGACTGACCTTTCCATCCTATATTTCTTGTTCAAGAGTCGCTTCTCTTCTGACGAGAAATACTTTACCCTGCTTTGGCCTCTTTCTCTTTTCACATATTCGAAAAAAGGAGAGACCATAGACATAAACACACTCTATTATCTCTTATATTACCACAGAACTCCGGAGATTTCGGAATACGGATTCCTCGACACCGTTATTTACTACAAATCCGACCGTGCGCACGGAAGTATAGCCTTCGAAATAAACCCGATTCTCTGGCGTGGCTTACCAATTCTGCTAAAATACGCAAGCGACCCCGAAAAGACAGAGTTTCGTTTTCTGTATAAAATCATCTACTACGAGAAGACGAAGAACTGGACCGATTTTCAACTGAACCCAATCTTTTATTACAAGGACAGCGCACGAGGTTGGGAGACTGGAATACTCGGCGGACTTCTTGGTATCGGTTCAACAGAAGGAGACAACTATCTAAAACTGTTTTGGTTCTTAAAAGCATTCTAACATAAATCATCAAAGATTCCTTATTAAGGAGTTATGTATGGAATTGCTGAAAGAATTGACTGAATCTTTCGGAGTGGCAGGGTTTGAAGACGAGGTTCGCGAACTGGTGAAAAACATTATGAAGAAACTTTGCGATGAAGTTCGCACTGATGTTTTGGGCAATGTCATCGGACTAAAGAAAGGAGCACGCAAGGAATCGAAACGGCGTAGCGTTATGCTTTGCGCACACATTGACGAAATCGGTTTTCTCGTCACACACATAGACGACAACGGATTCTTGCGACTCGACCCCGTTGGCGGAGTCAATCCGAAAGTCACACTCGCTCAAAGAGTCGTCGTTCTCGGCAAAGAACGGCTTTATGGTGTAATCGGCTCGAAACCGATACACATTATGACAGACGAAGAGATGAAAAAACCGATTGAAATCAAAGATATGTTCGTAGATGTCGGACTACCAAAAGACAAGGTCAAGGAACTCGTCTCAATCGGTGACCCTGTCGCGTTCTACCAAGAGTTTATCCGCGTCGGAAAACATTTCTGTTGCAAAGCAATGGACGACCGTGTTGGAGTCTATGTGATGTTAGAAACTCTAAAAGAGATAAAAGAACATAAGGTTGATGTTTATGTGGTAGCGAGCACACAAGAAGAGGTAGGTTTGCGTGGTGCGGTTACAAGCGCATTCGGAGTCGACCCTGATATTGGAATCGCACTTGATACGACACTTGCATGCGATGTGCCTGACACGCCTGCCCATCAGCGAGTCACCGAGCTCGGGAAAGGAGTCGCAATCAAGATAAAAGATTCATCATCTATTTCGAATCCGCAACTCGTGCGCCACCTCAAAGAGATTGCCGAATCGACGAAGATTCAATACCAGTTGGAAATTCTTCCGCGAGGAGGAACTGATGCAGGAGCGATTCAGCGCACCCGTGCAGGAGTTCCTGTTGCTACTCTGTCTATCCCCACAAGATATGTCCATTCTGTCGTCGAATGTGTGCACGAAGACGATTTGAAGTCGGCTATAGACCTACTTGCAAGATACATAGAAAAAGCGCACGAAAGGAACTATACACTATAGGAGTAAAGTTATGGAACTCACGCCTTTTAACTTCTGGCGTAAAATAGAAGAACTACACGAGAAAATCAGAAAAATCATCACAGAGACCATCGATTCGCTTTCGCCTGCGCTACCACTCGATTTCGAGGCTGATTTCTTCCCATCTGCGAATGTTTATATATCAGATGACTACTCAACCGTCATTTTCTCTTTACCTGGCGTTCTACCTGAAGACCTTGACCTGAATCTTGAAGGAAATTCTCTTACCGTCCGCGGCAGATTTGAGATACCAGCAGCAGGGCAACCAATACTTCAAGAAATACCAAAAGGGAATTTCATCCGCAGAATAGAATTACCATATCCGCCTGATGAGTCGAAACAGCCTGAGGCGGAACTCTCAGACGGATTGCTCATCGTGCGGATAAGACACGCAAGAGGAGGTAACCGTTGAACGGAAAACCTGATTATTATGAGATTCTTGGTGTTCCACGAAACGCAACCAAAGAAGAGATTCATAAAGCATACAGACGGCTTGCGCTCAAGTATCACCCCGACAAGAACCCTGGCAACAAAGAAGCAGAGGAAAAATTCAAACAAATCTCGGAAGCATATGAGGTTTTAAGCGACCCTGAAAAACGGAAAATTTATGATAGTCGCGGATTCGATGGGTTGCACGACATCGGCTTCGAAGGGTTCCGCTCAAATGAAGAAATCTTCGAACATTTCGGAGACATATTCAGCGACATATTCGGCGAACAGTTCTGGCAAAGGCGAGGGAACCAACCCGTTCAAGGCCGAGACATCGTAGTTGAAGTTAACATACCTTTCCTTGACGCCGCATTAGGAGCACAACGGCAGATGTCCATCCAGTTACCTACCGCCTGCCCAAACTGTAACGGCACAGGTACAAGCGGTCCAATAAACACCTGCCCAACCTGCGGAGGTTCAGGAAAAGTAACACAAAAACAGCGCAAATTTGCAGGATTTTTCACGCTGTCATCCGCCTGCCAAACCTGTAGAGGAACAGGAAGACTCGGAGCCCCCTGTTCCGCTTGCAGAGGAACTGGCAGAACAGAAACTATCAAAACCATAAATTTGCGGATTCCACCAGGCATAGAAAACGGCGCAAAATTACGGCTCAAAGGACTCGGCGAACCAGGAGAAAGAGGCGCACCAGCAGGTGACCTTTATCTTCTAATTCGCATCGAACCACATCCCGATTTCAAACGCGACAATTTAAACATCATCTCCACCGTAGAAGTGCCATTCACAATCGCTGCACTTGGAGGAGAAATCAGCGTAAATACGATTCACGGCGTCGCCAAATTGAAGATACCAGCAGGCATTAATCCGAACCAGACTCTACGAATGCGCAGTCAAGGAATCAGAACAAACGACGGAAGAACAGGCGACCATCTCGTTAAGGTCAACATCATCGTGCCACAGTCACTTACTCCGGAACAGCGCCAAACTCTCGAAAAACTCCACAAAGAACTCTATGAACACTAACCGCCTTTACGACATTTACAATGCGTCGTAGCAGTTTTTATGAGGTAAAACGATAACGGCTCGCCGATATGCAAATCGCTTATCTAACTCCGCATTTACTTGAAAAAACTGGCAACGCATTTTCTACCCTTTTTGCCGTCCCATCTAAAAGTTGCTTTGCCTCTTTGCGTGAGGAAAAAGATTGTTCTTCTGACGCGGCTATATTTTCCTTTTTCTGTTTTGAAACGATTTGCGCTAATAAATCTCCAAAAAACACTTTTAGGAACGACTACATAATTGCACCCGTTGTTTCCTATTCTAATTGCTTTCATAATTTCCGACCTAAAATAAAAAATCAAATAATGCGTTGTGCCAGTTTTTACAAGCGTTCCCGAGAAAACCCGAGAAAAATTTACACACACTCGAATCAGCAACAAACAAATAACTTTCAATTGCTGTATCATATTATAAAATTATGAATATAACTGTTTATGGAGGAAGAAATATGAGAATGGGGAATCCGAAGACCGTATGGTTTCTGCTTGCAATGTTTCTTGGAATAAGTACAGTCGGAATAATAAGCAGCAACGCAACAGAGAAGCCAAATTATAAATACGCCATCGTCGTAAAAGAAACCACATTAAAAGACGAAGCATGGGGCAAGGTTGTCAATGCTCTTAAAGAGAAACACAACGCACAAGTTTTCACTTATCAGAACGAGGTAAATGAGGTAAAAGACAAACTCGCTGATTATTTCCCTAAATACATATGCTTCGTTTCAAAACCTCTTGATGCAAGTAGGGAATTCGTCGGAGAAGTCCATCGTCTGACCCGCCAACTCGACACCGACCCTTACGGCGATTCCATCTGGGCGATTCTGACAGGTTACGATGCCGAAGACGCCCTCCGTATAGCAAAACACAAAGAGCCATTAATTGTGAAATACGGTCTTGGAGGAACACTCGCATGGATAGATAGAGTAAAAGAAGGAATCGCTTATTTTGAAGGAATGAACGAAAAAGGAAGATATATGTTGAAAAAGTCTGATAGTGAAAAAGTTGAAGACAGAAAAGATGGACCTACAGACTCCTGCAAGCCTATGGTTGACCTTCTGAATAAGAACAAGGTTGATGCGATGTGGACGAGCGGGCACGCAACTGAACACGACTGGATGATTTATTATCCCCAAAGTAGGAGTAAGTTTATTTCGAGCCAAGGTAAACTTTATGGGCAGGATTCCTCTGGTAACAAGTACGAAATCAAATCTACGAATCCGAAAGTCTACCTCGGCGCAGGTAACTGCCTCATCGGGCATATCGCAGATATGGATTGTATGGCTCTTGCGTGGATACACTCAGGCGGTGCCTATCAATTCTTGGGCTATACCGTTCCCACAGGTTACGGCTATATGGGATGGGGAACTGGAGATTACTTTTTCCGTCATAATGGAAAATTCTCCCTTGCCGAATCCTTCTATATCATAAACCAGGCACTTCTATTTAACCTCGAAAAAGGCTTGGTAAAGGAAGCCAGAGACCTATACGGACACACACAAAACGACAAAGACACCGTTGTGCTTTACGGCGACCCCGCATGGGAAGCAAGAGTTGCAACCGGTAAGGATGTAAAAGTCCCGAAGCCCATCTGGGAAACTGACATCAAAGAGAAAGAAGAATCTGACAACAAAAAGGTTTTCGAACTTATAATCAAATTCAACACAGATGTAGATTTCGACCCTATCTCTTCTTGCAGACCTGTATTCGCGTTTACGCCTTCTCGGCTACAAGAAGCAGAAATCATAGATAAAGGAGACGCCGAAGCGATAGAGATTACAGACAATTTTATAATCGTCAAATATAAAGGCAAAGTCGAAAAGAACAGCCAAAAAAAGGTCACATTCAAGGCAAAAGTGTTAAATGAAGATGGAAAATAGAAATATCAGATGGAGGCTTCTCTTATGAAAAAGAGTATCCTGATAGCGTTTCTAATTTTTTCACCAGTTTTAATAACTTATGCTGGTGAAGAGCAAGAAATAGAAAAAGCCGTAAAACTTCTACCCGAGAAATACAGAGAAGAATCGGCAAAAGCGCTAACAAATGCAGGTGAAAATAAGAAGGAACTCATAGCGGCAATAAACAGCGTAAAAGAACCGCACCGCGAAGCCATCGGTTTCTTGCTCACAAATATGCCGGAAAGAGACCTCAAAGAGTTAAAAATGAGTTTCATTGTTGAGAATATTGAATATGCTTATAAAGCCCGTGAAACTACTTCTTGGGGCAAGGCGATTCCAGACGAAATATTCCTAAACTATGTTCTTCCATACGCAAACTTGAACGAAAGGCGTGACAATTGGAGAAAAGATTTCTACGAGAAGTTTCTGCCTGTTGTAAAGAAATGTAAGACGATGAGCGAGGCCGTGCTGAAACTGAACAAGGAAGTTTTCGAGATATTGAAAGTAAAATACCATCCGACCAAAAGACCGAAGCCTGACCAAAGCCCATACGAGTCCATCGAAGCAGGTTTTGCATCTTGTACAGGACTCTCTATCCTGCTTATTGATGCCTGCCGCGCGGTCTGTATACCCGCAAGAATCACTGGCACGCCGATGTGGTCCGACAATTCAGGCAACCATAACTGGGTCGAGGTCTGGGACAAAATCTGGTATTTTATCGGTTCCAGTGAACAGACGCCCCTGAATAAGACTTGGTTCGTAGACAAAGCAAAAAAATCTGACCCTTCAAACCCACGCCATCGAATCTACTCCGCATCTTTCAAGAAAACAGAAACCAATTTCCCTCTCATTTGGGCTCCTGATACAAAGTATGTGAGTGCGATTGATGTGACAAGATTCTATACCACAAGGCGCAAAGTTGAGATTCAGGTTCTTGATAAGGAAGGTGGAGAACATAAGAAATCAGAGGTAACAATCCGGCTCAACGGAGAACTGATTGCGAAGGATACGGTAGGAAAGGCAACTGAATTCGAACTGGCAGGCGGACTGAGTTACGATGTTGAGGTAAAACCACTCGATGGTTCAAACGCCACAGTAAAAAAAGAGATTCAAATCTCCGAGGAAGATAAACCACAAAACATCGTGATTTATCTGAAATAATCAATACTGCAAATAAAGGCAAAAAGCAGGAACTCGAACTCAAGAGTTGAAAAATAGTGAAGTGACATAAGACTTATGCCGATACGACGAGACTCTGCTTTAATCTGCGGAATCTTCCAAACCACCCTTAAAGCGACAGAATATACTGACACCAGAGTTTGTTTAATTTTTCCCAATCATCGCCGAAGAGTTTAATGAATTCTTCCTTTGGCTTCACATTCGGTTTCTTATAAGCGTCAAAATACTTCTTGAACTTGTTTCGAAAATCTTTCGAGTAGTTGAGCAAAAAATAGACGAGCCCATAACCGTGAGCATAATGGAACGCGCTGTATCCCGCCTGCGTCATATCAATCAACTGTTCAATCCGCACATACCGTCCTGAAGCCATAGCGCGTTTAAGTACCGACAGGCGGTTTGTATTCAGATTCAGGCGGAAGGCGCCTGAATCAGGGTCGAAACTGCCTGACTCAAAATATGTCGCAAGCCCTTCTATAAACCATATTGCGCCCGGTACCTGCGTAAGAGGAAGCATATCGTAAAACACCATATCTTGAAACTGATGTGTTCCCTCGTGCAAGAGCACCGTTTGTGTGTCGAGGTTACCTGCCTTGCCGTAAGGACAGGCGATTCGCGAACCATCATAGAATCCTCCAACGCCTGGCGGCTTGTGCTCCTTCTGGAGAAACTCTTGGTAACTGCCATACATCATAACAACAAACGGATGCTTCTGCTGTCCCTTATACTCAAATATCTTTGAATACTCTTTGAAAACCCTGTCCATCATATTCGCATACATCTTCGTCACATCTTCAGGAGCATTGCTGAAGAATATGTAATGTTTCGATTCATAAACCAGTTGAAAGCCCATCTTCTGCTTCACATCTTCAATCCATTTTTTCCTCTCCTGCGGGTCTTCTGGTGGCAAGTTTCTCTGCTTTTCTCTTTCTTTAAGATTGCGTGCCAAACCGCCTGATGGGTCATCTGTTGGTTCCGGAGATGGTCGTGGATTCTCTTGCCCTTCGGGTGTCGGTCTCTCTTTTTCGCTCGGTGGCTTCTCCTTCGGATTAGACTTCTTCGCCTCTTTCAGTCTCTCAACTTCCTCCTTCGGAAGCCAAGTCTCTCCCCACTTCTCATACCCTTGTGCGCGCCAGTATTCTTCTTCCGTAACCCACTTCTTGTCCAACTTGTAGTAGCCCAACTCGTTTCTCGCACCGCGATGCTCAGGGTCGAGCTCTATCACCTTCTTAAAACAATCATTCGCCTCCTTCTGATAACCTTTCATCTTACACCACATTCCCAATTGATACCAGGCTTCAGGGTCGTCCTTCTTCAATTCCTTAATTCGCTGCTCATATTCTTCCTGAAATCCTGCACCGTACTCAATCCGCTCTATCCGCGAACGCTCAATCTTCGTCTCTCCTGCCTTCGTCTTCATCATAACATAGTCTTCGTCTTCCTCTATGATTGTGCCTTTTATCTTGCCACCATCCTCAAGATGAATCACATCCTGCGCAAATACCATCAGTGACAGAAAAAATAATAAGAAAACTCCTATTACCGCAATCAACCCTCTCATATTTTCCCGCCTCCAATCTACCTTGTATAAATTATACGAACAGAAAAAATATTTGTGTCAAACAACTGCATTTTCAAAAGAACTTCTACCAAGTTTCAAGTGCCGTAACGAAATGCGGGCTGGACTCTTCATCCAGCCCGCATATTGCCCTCTTCACTAATTAGATTACTATTTCTTTTCGTCTTTCTTGTCTTCGTCAACTACTTGATAAGCCTTGCCGTCTACCACCACCAACACACTCTTCCCAAGCGCAAAGAACTTCGCTAACTCCTGTCTGCTCGTCAATAACTT
>Ga0123519_10000086_pt1 | contig 143320 bp, 130 predicted proteins | sample YelNatPaOPRAMG02_FD_87396 | JGI IMG/M metagenome (GOLD analysis project Ga0123519, IMG submission 87396) | Hot spring microbial communities from Yellowstone National Park - Yellowstone National Park OP-RAMG-02 (version 2) | ecosystem: Environmental > Aquatic > Thermal springs > Hot (42-90C) ... | reverse complement strand
ATTCGATTGGCAGTCGGAAGCAAGCGCCGCTTTCCTTGCCTTGGCAAAGACAGGGAAAAGGATCGCGGCCAGCACTGCTATGATCGCTATTACGACCAGCAGCTCGATTAGCGTGAAACCTTTTCTTCTTACCATTTCAATATCCTCCTTTTCTTGTAAGGTATGCAAGTGTGGAAATTTATGCAGACCTTAATCCACGGTAAAAGTTTGTTCTTTGAGCTCGAAATAATGCTCCGAGGAAGACACCAGTCTACCATTGGAGCCGTAGGCATAGACGATCCACATGTATGATCGTCCCCTCTGAAGACCTTTATGGCCATTGAGGAAATAGTCCGGCTGAATCTGGATCGAAGTCACCGGTATTCTCGATCTAGCCCAGCATGTAGTTCCAGTAGGTGCCTGATGCTCATACGGATTGGCTGGTCGTATATCCGAAAGTTCAATTATGCTAACTGAATAATTAAAAGCTCCCGGATAAGGCTTCCAAGCCAAAGAGACTGGAGAGGAAATGTGTGAATTAGCTGCCGGAGAGATCAATTCGACTGCTGGCATTAAATGGATCGGCTTTACTTCGGTAATGGGTGTATCTACTTTTATCCCCGGTAAAGCACTGGAGACAACACAATTATGTGCCGAAGTGAGGAAATTGAGTCCCAGAACAAGCTCATAATTATCATAAGGTACATTTCTGAGGATAGCTTTGCCATCCTTATCCGTAAGACACCAGATCCCATTCCACGCAGGAAGACTCCATGCTCCGGTGAACTGCTTTGAATCAGTTGGAAGAGCTGCATCAGGGTGCGGCTTTACTAAAATAACTCTTGCTCCTCTAACCGGACCAGATTGTGATAATACATGCAGTATCACAGTACCCTTATAAGAAGAACTTTGGCCATTATCGGAACGAAGAAGTATATTATCAATCTGACGCTGTGAATACAATACTGAATCAGCTGTCCATGAAGTACTCTGTCGACCCTGGAGATAGTTGATGTATAAATTATGGAATCCACATGCTCTATGAGATAGACCCAATCGCGTTGCTGAGACAGCTGCCATCTGTGCGCCTTGGGTTTGCCGCCATGTAGAAAAATAACTATCCGATGGAGCCGTATAAAGTATTCCAGCCGGCTTTCCTCCTGCAACATCCGCAAGAGCGTGTAATATATCACAATAACCATCAAGAAGAAGATATTCTTCTTTCAGTCGCTCTAATGTTTGAGATGCATCATCAAACCGCCACTCCTCAAACTCCGACTGAGCAAGCGCTAACATCGCTGCAGGTCGATACGCGGAATAGGGATAGCTCAACAGAAAATCTTCCGCGCGCCAGGTCCTAACGGAACTCGAACTCTGATCGAGTGTACGGCGCCATGTGCCATCAACTCCAAAGTGTATATAAGCATACATTGTATCGGGATATATAGAGCGCAGATCGGAATAATCTGAATATCCATAAACGGCGCCAAATAAAAAAGCAATGATGATTAACCCTATCGGCAATGGAGCAAACTTCTGAATCAACATGGATGCAGGTGATCTCCATGCCGCGATAGATACTGCAATAGCAATAGAGAAAACTCCTAAAATGAGTGCGAATGTGAGTATGATATAGAGCGGATCGCTGCCAGTCCTCATGGCTACGAACATTACGCAGGTTTGCGCTATAGCAATTATAGCTGATAGCATCAGGCCAACAACCGCACCTCGAATTGTCATCTGCAAAGCAGATACACGGCGCAATACTGCATAAGACCAGGCAGACCAGCATGCAAGAAGAACTAATGAAAGAGAGAGAGGAAGATAATAGCCATATGTAGGTGGTGGGCCATAAGAAGCGGCCAGCTGTGAGAGATGATCACCGGAGAGTAAGGATATTTGATCGAAACCAGGAATGAAAGCTAGACCAGCTAAAACAACCGGAATAGTCCAATGATGCGACTTGGATAGAGAAAACAGCAAGCCGATACAACAGCCGGCAAGTGGGAGCCATATAACAGATTGCGCCCAGATAATCACTGCTGCTCTTGAAACAGCAGCAAGTACTGCATAGAGAATGGAACCGAGCAAAATCGAAATTAACGCGTGCAGAGAACTATTCGACCCAGTATTGATTGATCTCCATGCTGATGAAAATACAAGAACACAAATCAGAGAAATTATGCTTATTACAATCTTGTTGGCGGAAATCTCAGATAAATATGTCCGAGGGCCATCTGAAGAAACCAACACTAACACCCAACGTATACCCGCAATTACTCCTGCCACTAAGCCGGCTGCCCCTACTTGTAAAATTGGTGCATAAGATCGATTCATTTCTCATGCACCTCCTTCCAACCGGAGCGAGCAACAGATTCGCGATTGGTAAGAGCAGCACAGACGCGACCATCCGGCAATTTCTGCGCACTAAAGGAAGCTAGATGACCAAAATGGCACTGTATCTCTGTATGAGCAGGAGGCTTAGAGACGACGGAAGTAGTACTTAATACAATCGCTACAAGACATAGAGCAGCCAGTATAGTTCTAGCAACTCTTACTTTTGTATTCGCAGGAGCAGCTAAAAGCTTTACATACAGCTTATCGATCCAAACAACTGGTGCGGCTGCACGCCTTGCCTGTTCTCGTTCAAGCGATGTACGCAACCTGGCATCAAAAGAATACGACAGTATGGCAGCTTCATCTACTTGTTTAGAATCAACATCCAGCAAATAATCTAAATCGCGGAATTTAAGCCGGTAAAGCGCACACTCCTCGCAGGTGTGAATATGTTCTTCCAATGCATGTATAACGCTATCCGGGAAGACTCGATCTTGCTCAGAAGCAATAATCTCTTTTGCTTTACTGCATTTCATCCTAATCACCTTCATTCTGATCCGGGTGAATATCCTAAAGTATCAAGCTCTCTTAAAAGCAACTGCTTTCCCTGTGCAATTCGAGAGCGGACAGTGCCTACAGGGATTCTAAGCACATGGGAAATATCATCGTAAGACATATCTTGATAATACCTAAGCAAAATCACCTGCCGATAATGCTCCGGCAACTTGGCAATTGCACATCTAACCAGCTCACATTTTTCTCGTTCAATAAGCTTATCTTGTACCGCAATCGGTTCATCAACCCCAACTTGGACCAATCTTCTTGCTACTCGCTCAGCAGATGCTCTAGTTTGAGTCCGGATCCAATTGCGAGTAGAGTTGAGTGTGATCCTGTAAAGCCAGGTAGAGAATGAAGCATCCCCCCGGAAACTCGGCAGAGCGTTATATACACGCAGCAATGTTTCCTGCAAGGCGTCTTCTGCATCTTCCGCATTCCCCGAGACCGCAAGGATAAGACGAAAGAGCCTGGGTTGGTAATCTCTGATCAGCGCCTCAAACGAATCAACGTCCCCATTCTGTGCACGCTTAATCAGGATGCTCTCTTCAATGGGCATAGGATCAGCACCCTCGTGAGCCTGTGACATTGATTAGACACCAGATAATGTGTGGAAGTTCGAGGAAATATTAAGCAGATACACATAAAAATTTGCAGGCATATAATAAGCCTGCAAATCAACGGCCATTAGGTTGCCCAGTAGCAACCCCAACCTTATAAGCTTGCCAGTAAAATTAACCACCGGCGAGTAAATTCAGCAATCTTTCCAGATCATCATCAGAGTAGAATTCTATCTCAATCCTGCCTCGATCCTTATTCTTGATTATAGAAACCTTAGTACCATAGATACCACGTAACTGAGACTCAATTTCCAGCAAGTTGGGATCTTCCTTTACGGCAATTGTTTCACGTGAAACATTTACCGGTGCTTCCCTGAACTCACCCTTAGCCCAATCACGAGCCAGCCTCTCTGTATCTCTTACCGATAAGCCAGCATTGATTACTTTCTTACATAGATCTGATTGCCTTTCTTCACCCTCTATGGAGAGTATAGCTCTGGCATGTCCTTCAGCAATTCGGCCTGATTTAAGCTCAGCTTTAACACTATCCGGAAGGCTTAGCAGTCGCATTGTATTTGCTATAGCAGATCTGCTTTTTCCTAATCCAAATGCTAAATCTTCCTGTGATAAGCCGAATTCTTCCGCTAAACGCTTATACGCAATAGCTGCGTCTATAGCATTTATATCCTCTCTTTGTAGATTCTCTACGAGTGCTACCTGCAGGCTTTGCTCATTTGTCAGTTCACGAATTACGGCAGGTATTCTAGTCAGACCAGCAACTGTAGCCGCACGTAATCTTCGTTCACCAGCAACTAGCTCGTATTCATCATTGCCTTTAGATCGCACAACAACTGGCTGTAAAACTCCGTGTACTCTTACGGAATTTACAAGCTCCTGGAACTTATCATCATTAAATGTAGCCCTGGGCTGATACGGGTTTACACTGATTCTCGATAGCTCTATATCACTGCCACTTCCCGCAGATCTAGTCTCTCTTTCCGCCCCAGGAATTAACGCGCCCAGACCTTTACCGAGCCCTTTCTTTTCCAAAGGATGCAACCTCCGCTGAGAATTTAGTATATGCTTCCGCACCCTTAGACTTAGGGTCATAGGTTATAATGGGTTGCCCGTGACTTGGTGCTTCGCTTAACCGGACATTTCTCGGTACTAGCACAGGAGATACACTGTCACCAAAATGTAGCTGCACTTCTTCGACCACCTGTTGCGACAGATTGGTCCTGTAGTCAAACATTGTCAGCAGCACTTTTGCAACTTCCAATTTCGGGTTTAAATGCTGCCGTACAAGCTCGATCGTCTTCAATAACTGGCTGATTCCTTCCAGAGCATAAAACTCGCATTGAATTGGGAGTATTACATAATGCGCAGCCGTCAACACATTTACTGTAAGTAACCCTAGTGAGGGTGGGCAGTCAATAATAATAAACCCATATCTCTCGTTTACACGCTCTAGAGCCTGTTTAAGTTTTGTCTCTCTTGACATTGAAGACATTAACTCAATGTCAGCTCCAGCCAAGTCCAGTTTTGCAGGAACCAGATCAAGCCCAGGAATTTCAGTTGGCACAATAACACGCTCTATCGGAACTTCATTTATCAGCACATCATACATGCACATCTCCAGTTCCGACTTTACCACGCCAACTCCGCTAGTTGCGTTTCCTTGAGGATCAGTATCTACTAATAGCGCCTTTTCCCCAGCAACCGCGAGGCAAGCCGCCACATTCACTGCCGTAGTAGTCTTTCCTACTCCACCTTTTTGATTAACAACCGCAAATATTGCTGCCATCTTCCCCGCCTACTTCGTTCTCATCCATATCTTAGCTAATTACTCCTCTAACTCCTGCAGCCAGTACATAAAAATACCAGGACCTCGTTCTTTCAAGGTCCTGGTATAATTCAAGTGGTCACATGTCTACCTGATTCGATCTGCTGCGCGTCTTCGCAGCATCATCTCAGCTATTTCAGCTCCACTTACCTTATATTCGCCCTTATCGATTCTCTCTTTTAGCTCATTTACGATTTCTTCTCGAGTGTCAGGAACATCTTTAAGTGCGTTTTCAGCAACCAGCATTCCCTGTTCCAAAGGTGATAGTTGTCCTGAGCCACCCTCATGCGAGGAGATAAGACCCTTTGGTCTATCTTTTGGCAGTATTTTTATCTCAGCCGTTCCTCTGCTTGTAGTTGCCTTACCGGATTCAACACCAGAGATCTTCATCTTACTTATCCTCCTTCGCATTCAAGAGGCCCCGGCGGCGCCTTACACAGCATGATACGGCAGAAACAACAAAAAGGCAAACCCCGAAGCATGGAAACGGCAGCCCAGCCGACTTGTCCCTCACTTAGGGAGTTAGTCCCGAAGGCTTTGCGTCCCCTTCTTTCGAAGAGTTTGCCTTTATCGTCTTATTAATCTCATTTCAGATTATCGGAGCCACTCGCATGATTCTTTAGGCCTGAAGATAATTTATTTTTGCTTATTATTGATCTCAGCTGCAGCCACCATCTCGCCGACTTATCCCTACTTATCTTAAGCCGGTTCTATATCTTATTCCGTAGTTTTGAATGGTACGATTCGTGCAGTTCATTATGTCTGAGATTGATATTCTACTCGCAAAAGCAGCAAACATTTTGTCCCATACGGATTTTTTATACATCATGCTGCCTTTATGACACACGCTGTTTCTTCCTTATGGATGCGCACTATTTTATTGCGATCTCTGCCCTATGGAATAAACACTGTGTAATCCCGTTGACTAATACGTAATCGCAAGATATGCTGATGTTGTGGTTGTTTCATTAATTGCATAGCTCTACCCATTCTTGGGCGATTTATATACATAGAGGACTTGTCTCATTGAGCAAGCTGGCCTTCCTTTTCGTACTACTGGCATGTTTATCTGTCATGGCAGGTGCGGATACTATTTCCGTACCTGTTCCATCTTGTACCTATACTACAAGCATTCAGCCTGATGGAGCATATTTCACAGCCTCCGGTTACGCTCCTATTCATTCTCCCGGAAACCCTGCACTCCTTTATAAAGACATCCAACTGCTTCTTCCGCCTAATGCCGACTTGAAATCTCTATCAGTTAACTTAGCTGGCGCTCAAATACTAACATCAGCAGTCCCCGATGTAGCCCCTGCACCACCTATAATGGCTCAGGTCGGCGGAGAGCAGCTCATGGATTGGGGCTCAAACAAGGATATCGTATCCGGCAGGAATTCTCTTGTTTATTGCAATGACTCCTTTTATCCCACGACGCATGTCGAGATACTCGATGCAGGCAATCTACGTAAATGGAGGATTGCGACGATACGTTATTATCCTCTTCTGTACAATCCGGTTTCTCACGAGCTCCAGTCATCTACCAGTGGTGAAATAATCGTTTCGTACGCTCTGGGAGTTACTCAGGCTTCAGTTAATACTTCTAATGACACTCTTTTCGAGGACACAGTAAAGCGTATCGCTTCTAATTTTTCACAGGCACGAAACTGGTATAATCCATCGAGTCAACGCAGATTGATGGATATCCCCCCGCCGTCAATCCCTGACTATGTCATCATAACAACTTCAGCGATCGTTTCCGGCAGTATGAAATTGCAGGCTTTCGCAGATCATAAATCCAAACGCGGCTTTAATGTTGACGTTATCACTGAATCACAGTGGGGCGGTGGCATCGGAGATACAGCCGCAAATAATATCCGGAGATGGCTTCAGGCTAATTATCTCATAAGGAATATAAAATACGTCCTCTTAATCGGAAATCCAGCTCCAAACACTGGCGATGTTCCAATGAAGATGCTTTGGCCTCGTTACAATGAAGACACCTATCGCGAAGCCCCTTCTGACTACTACTACGCCGACCTGACGGGTAACTGGGATATGAACGGCGACGGTTACTTCGGCGAAGAGAACTCAGATTTTGGTCCTGGCGGTGTCGATCGCTTCCCCGAGGTAATCGTCGGCAGGATTCCCTTCTATGGAAATTTCTCCGATCTCGATTCTATCCTCCAAAAGACCATCGATTATGAATCCGGCGCGCTTGGTGGAGGTTGGATCCGCAATATCCTGCTCAGCATGAAACCTTCAGACAGCAGCACACCCGGCTATCAGCTTGGTGAAGCCATAAAGACAGACGCCGCTGTTCCAGCATCTATAAAAACTACTCGTATCTATGATGACACCTACAACCTGAACCCTCCTCCGGAGATCATCCCATGCACAAGCAGCAGCGTTCTTTCCGCATGGCAGCGCCATGCCGGTTTCCATTTCTGGTGGGCGCATGGCAATGATACGGTCGCATCAGACGTATTCAGCTCCGATAGCTGTCAATCCCTGGATAATAATTATCCATCGTTTACTTTCCAGTGCTCATGTCTTAACGCTAATCCCGATAACCCGAATAATCTCGCCTATTCGCTCCTCAAGCAGGGAGCTGTCGCTACTGACGCCGCAACGCGCGTCTCGTGGTATTACCCCGGTGAAGTTTCATATTTGGATAGTGATTCTAACGCAGGTATGGCGTATGATTATGCGCTCAGATTGATTCGAGACCACATGCCCTGCGGTGATGCGCATTTCGCCATGATGCTGGATATTCCTGACTCAATTTGGATGAACCATTGCGTTTTTAACCTTTACGGTGATCCTTCTCTTGCTTATCTCGGTGTCCCTGTCATATCTAGCAAGCCCTTAAACAATACCGACAATACCTCGGCGCCTTATCAGGTATTAGCCGGTGTAACAACCAGCGTTCCATTAGCCCAAGGTAACCCTGTTCTGGAGTGGAATACGGATGGCGGTTCCACATTTACCTCAGTCCCGATGACGCCGATAGATGAATCAGCTTACAGCGCATATATTCCAGCTCAGCCTTACGGTACAGTTGTCTACTATTACATCCATGCCACCGATACTGCCAACCAAATGGCTCTATTTCCCGACAACGCGCCGCAATCACTCCTCTCTTTCCGCGTTGGACCCGATACTCAGCCACCGACGATCACGCATACTTCTCTCACGGATACCGGCGACAAATTCGGACCTTATCCGGTTATGGCAACAATTACCGATGATCTCGGTGTTGCATCGGCGACTCTCTTTTACAACATAAATGGTAGCTCATATACAGCACTCCCAATGAATCCGAAAGGCTCGGATGTTTATGAAGCCGATATACCGGGTGGAACAAAGATCGGAGACAAAATCAACTACTTCATCACCGCCACAGACGTCTCCGGTAACGCCAATACATCCCGCTTGCCAGCAAGTGGGTGTTTCTCCTTTAGTATCGTTCATAAAATCTGTGTAGCAGTCTATAACTCAAACGCCACCCCTTCATACTTCGTGGGTGGCAATTTGAATATTTACTCTCAGGTCGCTGATATACTCAATTCCGATCCTGCTCAAAGGTTCCAGGTGACTGTTATCACTGATTTCAACTCCGGACCTTCCTCACCAGGTCTGGTTGGGCAAGATGCTTTAATTCTCCCGGACAATGTGGTGCCGGTGAGCGATATGCAGACGGTAGCGGACTGGTTCCGCCCTGGAAAAGTTATCATGACCTTGGACAGCGCAACCAGTTATGCAGCATACTCCGGATTTATGTGGCCTTCGTCTGCCGGAAGCAATGGATGGGGAGTTTATTGGGATTACAACGCCGGCTACGGCGATCAGGAGATATGGCTTCAGGATCCTATAACTACCGGCTATTCAGTAGGACAGGTCATTTGTACATCTGTTTTTGATGCGCAGTTTTTCGTGCGCGCCTTACCCTCTGACGCTCACGTTCTCACCGGCAGCCAGGGTGATCCGACTCGCTGTTATGCGGCATATCGTGATGTTCCCGACCATGGGAGATTTGTTATTCTCGGACCTTATGTCTCCGTATGCACTGATGAGGTTTCGATTGTCCGCGAAGCTGCCGTGCCGCCTCCAACGCCTCGTTCGCTCACCATTACATCTCCCAACGGAGGCGAGAGTTATGAGACAGGAAGCAATGTAGAAATAACATATTCCACTTCAGGCATGTGGGATAAATCCGACATGATCAGCCTCGAATACACCAGCGGCCTGAATTCTACCTGGCATACTATACCTGGAGCTGAGACTCTCCCCTATGACGCCTGCGTTTTCAACTGGAATACCAGTGGATTGCCGGGCAGCTACAGCTATAAGGTGCGTGTCAATTACAACGGTGGAGAAGTTTTCGATGAATCAGACGCTGTTTTCTCCATCATTCCGACAATCGATATACCCACAGCAAAATCCATAGCTGACGGACAGATAGTGAAGCTGGATGGGAAAGTAGTCACTTGCACGGCGCCTGATTTTACTTATATCGAAGAACCCAATCGACTTGCGGGAATAAAGATATCTTCTGCTTCGGGTCTAGAGCCATCTGCTCTGGTCAGTGTCACCGGAATTATAAACACAGTCAATGGAGAAAAGGTGCTGAACGCGGAGTGGATTGATCTTCTTGGCGTAGGCGCTCAGATCAAACCTTATTGTATGAAAACTGAGAACCTGGGCGGTGGGAAGTGTGGTTTACAAAGCGGAGTCGTTGAATACCGCATACCACCTAACAGCACGGATCATACGCTCGAACTACTTCCGGCTGGCGGCGCGAATAATATCGGTCTGTTGGTTCGAGTATTCGGCCGGGTAACGTTCGTGGGGCAGGATTATTTCTACATAGATGACGGATCAGGCTGCAATGATGATTCTGGATCGACCGGGGTGAGAGTCTGGTCCGGCAGTATTCCTCTACCCACACAGGGCCAATACGTGCTGATCGAGGCCATCAGCACCACATACTTCAACAACGGGAATCTCTTCAGAGCACTTGTACTGCCGGATAAAAACTATCTGCATGTCGTTCCGGAGTAAATAAGCCTGGTCTAGTAGTAATCCCCGCCCCGCTTCCAGGAGTAGTATGCGCCGATGATCACTCCCACAGCTACAGCCGCCGTAACCAGCAGAAAAACACCCTCATGCCGGCTCTGTTGCGAAGCGGTATCAGGCTTATCTTTCAAGCCAAGCAGCGGTCTTGCATCTACATCCCCGGTCTCTACCGCATGCCTGTACCACTCCATGAAGCGTTTCTCCCCTGCCTTGGCAATAAGGTATTCAAGGCTGTGAAGCCGCTGTTTATAATCATTAGGCAGCTCAATGTGCTGGTTGAGTACCATCCCCGGTTCATCTTTTAAGGCTTTAGTATAGAGCTTGTATTCCTTCCCCGTCGAAAAGTGAACCGCACTGGCTTCCTGAAACCACAGAGGCAGCGGTTTGGGTGATGCCAGTGAAATATACGCATGGACGAGCTCATGAGCCAAAATATCAGTGTATTCCTCATTGATTTCCTGATGGAGAATCGCTATATATCTCCCATTAATAGTGACGCCCATAACTCCAGGTCTTTTGAATGCGGGTTTCAGGACATCGGGTAGGGAGCTACGATCGAAGACCTTAACGAGGACAGGGGTAGAGGGTGGTGGGATGCGGACAACATCCCGCAGCGTTATCACCGATGAAACTTTGCTCTTTGCCAGGTCCACCACCTGAGCGCCGCGGAACACATCTGCAAGCTCCTCCTGGTTTATCTGCGCATGAGCCAGTGAGCAGCATGTGATAAGCACAAGGACCAAAATAACGCCGGATATTCGAGATAGCATTATCTATGAAACACCTACGGCAGGAGCCATGCCGGGTCGTTATCGCCAGCCAGGCTTGCGGATGTACTGTCACCGGGTATGAAAAGCGGATCGAGCGTCTTTGGCTCCTTCCACTCCTCTCTTCCCGCGATCATTTTGATAAGAGCCGACGCAGCCAGCCTTCCTGCCTCCCACCAGGATGTCCCTATCGCCGACAATCTTTGACCACGCGCGCTGCGGAACGAGTAACAATCGAAACCGATTATAGAAACATCATCGGGACAGTTCAGGCTAAGATCGCTCACGGCTATACTTGCGCAAGCTGCGTTAGAGGCGTCCGCGGCCATAATGGCATCGGGCTTATTGATCTTGATAAAGTCTCTAAGCGCCTCTACCTTTGCCGGTCCATCCATCTCCGGTGAAAGAGCGCAGATCACAGGGTCGCATCCAAAGCTAGTTACTACAGCTTCGGTGAATCCCTTTATCCGATCGAAATGACCGGAGATGTTATCTTCGTCCCAGATACACATCAGCGCCTTCCGTCCATCTCTAACAAACAAATCAGCTGCCAACCGTCCGGCTTTGAGGTTATCGACATCGATACTGTATGGATATAAATCGCTCTTATTTATCGGGAATACCACAATCGCCGGAATCCCCTCGCCCACAAGTTCTTTAACCAGTTCCACAGCTCCGGCTGACGGGCTCCTGAGCGCAAGACCTGCGATGCCCGATGATACCAGTGTTCTAATGCATCCCATTTCATCAGGCTGATCGCTCGAACCAAGGACCACGAAGTATCCGTTGTCCGACACTGTTTTCTGGATTCCCGAGAGAAGAGACAATTCATACGGAGCCCACAGCCACGCATCGGATTCGTCCTTAGTCGGCCGCATCATCGTTCCGATCCACAGCGATCTCCCGGTGCGCAGAGTCGCGGCGGCGGCGTTTCTGCGGTACCCCAAAGCCGCTGCAGCTGCTTTGACTCGCTCACGAGTCTCTCTAGGTATCGCATCTATGTGGGGATGACTATTATTAAGAACGAACGAGACAGTGGTTACCGATACTCCGGCAGCTCCAGCTACAGCGCGAATAGTGACAGCCATTCTACATTCTCTGAAAATCGTTTTATTAAAGTTTATCGTCGAGCTGTCCAGCTGTCAAATAAAAAAAAGAGCCCGATTGCAGTATCGAGCTCTCATTCAACGATCTATCAGTATTTGTTGACTATGTGTGGTATTCGGCGTTGATCTTGACATAGTCGTAGGAGAAATCGCAGGTAAACGCCGTAGCGCTTTCGGTTCCGAGACCGAGATCGAGCGTTATTATCAAATCTTTCTCCAGCATCGGTTTTCGCGCGGCTTGGGCTTCGAGCCCGAGCGGCTCGCCATTCTCCACGATCTTCACATCACCGAAATAGAGCGATGTCTTCTCCGGAACGACTTTGGCCTGCGATCTTCCCGCGGCACACAATACCCGTCCCCAATTGGGGTCTTCTCCGAAAATTGCAGTCTTTACGAGAGGTGAATTGGCTATTGTCATCGCCGCGGACTTAGCGTCGGCGTAGCTCTCGGCGTTTTTGACATGCACTTCGACATATTTGGTCGCGCCTTCACCATCTCTTGCAATCGCCTTCGCCAGATCGAGGCACACCTGTCCGAGCGCTCTATCGAATATCTCATATTCCGGTGTGCCCTCGTCTATCCTTTCGCACCCGGATTGCCCGTTCGCCAGAATTATCAAAGAATCGTTCGTGCTCATGTCGCCGTCTACTGAGAGGGAATTGAAGCTGCATTCCACGTTTGAGACCAGGCACTTCTGCAGCGTCCGCGGATCGATCCGGGCATCGGTAGTGATAAAACAGAGCATAGTGGCCATATTCGGGCAAATCATTCCCGCGCCTTTACAGATTCCGCCGATTCTCACGGCTTTTCCGCTGATCTCGATTTCATAAGAACTGGTTTTGGGCCCGGTATCGGTGGTAATGATCGCAAGCGCCGCTTTGTCCCCGCCATCTTCAGCGAGTTCAGCAACCGCGTCCATAATACCTACCTCGATCTTATCCATCGGCAAAGGCACTCCGATGATACCTGTAGAGGCATTGAAAACTTCGTTCTCAGGCACGTTGAGAAGCTCCGCGGCGAAACGGCAGATATATCTCGCGTCTTTTAGCCCCTGTTCACCAGTACACGCGTTCGCGTTTCCACTGTTCACCACTACAGCTCGCGCTCGCCCGGCGCCAAGTCGCTCCTGGTTGATAAGCACCGACGCAGCTTTGAACGCATTTGTAGTAAACACGCCAGCAACCGAGCAATCAGCCTCCGAATAGATAATCGCCAGATCAGACCCACTCTGTTTGATCCCGCATCTTACACCGGCAGCCGTAAACCCTTTCGGCGCCGTAACCGCCCCTTCTATTGCCTTAATATCCTGCATTATGTACTCCACGTTGTAAATTATGGATAAACCGCCGGGGTCATCAGTCCGGTAGTCTCATCGAACCCGCACATCAGGTTCATATTCTGCACAGCCTGTCCCGCGGCGCCTTTACCCATATTGTCGATCGCACAGGTCACAATCGCTCGGCCCGTGCGCTGATCCACCACTGCTCCGATGTGACAGAAATTAGTCCCGAAGACATTCTTGGTATTCGGCTGCTCGCCCTCGCCCAGCACTACTATGAACGTCTTCGCCGCGTAGAAGTCTTTATAGAACTGCAGAATCTGTGCGGTGGTGCTTTGGTCTGTGAGTTTTGCGTAGGCGGTGGTAAGGATACCCCGGTTCATCGGGACCAGGTGCGGGGTGAAGTTTATTCTTATGCCGCTCTGCCCTGAGAGCACCGAGAGCTCCTGCTCGATCTCAGGGGTGTGCCGGTGGGTCGCGACTCCGTAGGCTTTGAACCCCTCGTTCACCTCGCAGAACATCCCCGAAACCTGCAGCTTCGATCTTCCCGCACCCGATACACCTGATTTGGAATCGACGATAATCGAGCTCAGGTCCACCGACCCATGCTTCATCAACGGCGCAAGGGCAAGGATCGCGCTCGTGGCATAGCACCCGGGATTAGCGATCAGCCTGGCTTTCGCCACATCATCAGCATGCAGTTCGGAAACGCCGTAGACGGCTTCTTTCAGCAGATCAGCAGCAGTGTGCTCCGCTCCATAATACTGCTTATACTCGGCCAGATCCTTGAGGCGGAAATCCGCGGGCACATCGATCAGCTTCTTCCCGAAATCAAGCAGCTCCGGCGCAACCTTCATCCCTACACCGTTTCCCTGCGCCTGAAAGAAAAAATCCGCCTTGTCCGCCGCCGTTTCAGTATCGTATTTTTCGCACAGCGGCAGATCCTGCCCTAAAAAACAGGGGTAAGCGTTCGAGAGCGGCTTACCTTCATAAGTATCCGAAGCGAGGTAAGTGATTTCAACTCCGGAATGCATCAACAGATATCTCACCAGCTCGGCCCCGGCATACCCCGAGGCTCCGATTACTCCGACCCGAACCATATCGTATAAACCTCTCAAACCATATTCCTCCCCGATTATACCAGCGCCTGGTAAGCACTGGCAAACTTAATACAGTTCAACAGAAGGAATCGGTTCACACCACGACCTCGATTTGACGCGGAGAAGTCCGCGCGTTAACATGCATCATATACATGAGAAAGGACATTCCGGAGAATGAAGAAGCTTCTCACAGTTGGTATAGCGCTCGCTATTGCTCTCGCCCTTATGGGATGCGGAAAGAAGGCGGAAGAAACCTCCGCCACATCGGTCCAGAATCCGCCGGACCATGCCGTTAAGAGCCAGGCTCCCGCGCTGCCCGCTCCGGGTGCGCCGCCCGCGGCAGCGACCAATCCGAATCCGGCTCCGGCTCCCGAGAAGGGGACCGCGGGCAAAGACGGATGGATGACATTAAAATCAGGCTTGAAATATAAAGATAAGAAAGTCGGCACGGGCCTCGAGGTCAGAAGCGGCACCCGCGTTACCGTCCAATATAAAGGTTGGCTGGACGATGGCACGGTTTTCGACACCTCCCGCAAAGAGGGCAGAGAGCCGTTCTCGTTTACTGTGGATAACGATTCGGTCATCCAGGGCTGGCACCAGGGCTTGAAGGGAATGAAGGTCGGGGGAATCCGCGAGCTCAATATCCCGCCTGCTCTGGGCTACGGCAGCGACGAGATGGGAACCATCCCCGCGAACTCCACCTTGCACTTCGAAATCGAGCTTCTCGACGCGAAGTAGGCTCCATTTAAGCAACATGCCGCCGGATATTGAAGCTGATATCCGGCGGCTGCTCCTCCTTCAAAAATGGCGTTTTTTGCCATTTTCGTTCCCTTCGTGGCGAACACGACAGTCCTTGACCGGCAGCGGCCCGCAGGGCTGCGAGAGGCGCTGCGTATCAATCACGAGAGTGTTCATGCCACGATTCTTAAAACACTATCGCCGCTTTAATCGCCTTCCGATCTTTCATCGATTGCAGGGCTTCATTCGCCTGCTCGAGGGGATAGCGATGGGTGATCATTTCCGCGAAGACATCCGGGTTTCGCTTCACGAGATGAAGCGCCGTTACGATGTGGCGCGTATCGTTGGTCCATGCGCCCTGCAGGCGGAGCTGCTTTAGCACTACTTGATGGTAGATATCGATCGGAATGGTACCTGTCGGGACGGCGACTCCAGCGCTGATGTAAGCTCCACCCCTGCGCACAAGATCGATACCCTCTGAAACAGGATCCGACTTCCCGACCGCCTCGAACCCCGCATCCACCCCGAAACCGGATGTCGCATCCATAACCGCGTCTCTGCGCTGCTCGGTGGTGGTGGTGGAATAATCGAGGATGATATCGGCGCCCAGCCTGCGCGCAAGGCTCAGGCGCTCGCTGCCTCGACCCGTCACAATGATATTTCCAGCGCCTCTTTCACGAGCATAAGCGATCAGATAAAGACCCAGCGGACCCGCGCCCTGGATAAGAACATTATCACCGATCTGCATATCAGCCAGCTCTATTGCGTTTCCCGAGGTAGCCCCGGAGCAGCCGGCGGAAACCAGCACCGCCGGGTCAAGGTCCGTCCAATCCGCAAGACCGATAATTTTCGTTCCGCGTACGAGCAGGATATGATCAGCGTAACAGCCATTGAGATGAGGCAGTTCTGAGCACCCTTTGTGGATCCCATAAACCCACCGGCTGGTGCACATATTCGGAAGCATCTTCACAGCACAATACCAGCACTGCCCGCAGACCACCGCGCGATCCCAGATCACAGGATCGCCGATACGTAGCTCACGGCCGTAGAGATCGAGCCTGGGCGAACTGCCGCCAATCTCTTCGATTACCCCGACCCCTTCGTGACCAAGGATCATCGGAAGAGGGGTGCGAGGGTCCTCGCCAAGCCACATGTGCACATCCGATCCGCAAATACCCGCGGCTGTCATCCGCACGAGCACCTCGCCATCATAAAGCTCGGGTTTTGGAAAATCTACAAGATCAAGAGGAGCATTGAACGAAGTCAATACGGCAGCTTTCATTATATAACCTCAATGGGAATAAACTCAGCCGCATGATAGACGCAGGGTGAGGAGAGTGTCAACTGCAGTTTAAGCTGACAGCTGTCAGTTATCAGGCTATTACAGGTAGTAAACTTTTTGAATCGCGGATGCTGCGGATAGGGACGGACGGTACGGATGATCTACTAATCTACAACCCAACCCGGAAATCCCGAAACTTATACTACTGCAGACCGGATTCCCACCTTCGCGGGAATGACAGTACTATTAGCTGTGATAATGAATAATACCTGTAATATCACTGCTAGCTGAAAGCTGATGGCTAAAAAGAAAGCTGTTAGCTATATTGGCAGTCTGTTTACCGGTAGATATTTCTTCAGCGTGACTTTCTCGCCTTCTTCGAAATCGAAGTTTACTTCATCCACGCTTGCTCGCATCAGGCAGATTCCACAGCCGAGGGAATTATTCGTGCGCCGGGAGGAGCTTTCACTGTGAGAAACGTCGAATCCCGCTCCATCGTCTCGAACGATCACCGCGATCGAACCATCTTCGACATACCAGCTAACCTGGATCAGATTGGACTCATGATCGGGGCAGCCATACCTGTAGGCGTTGGACAGCGCCTCGCCAAAAGCCAGCAGAAGGTTCTCGGTCTCATCTTGGTTCAAATCCAACCGCTTAGCGATATCGCGTATCCGCCGGCGCGCTGTCGATAGACCAGTCTGCTCGGGTCTGATTATCATTTGGCCCGACATGAGCCATTCATCAGCCAATTCAATATCATCTACAAAAGCGGTCCGTGTGTGCATTCCTGTGACCCACCTGATTTATTCATTTCCGCAAATTTGTCGATACTAAACTTCCCTCACAATTGCTGCAGTCTGGCAGATAAAAAAGGAGTTTGACGGGAGTTGCGCGAATATCAGTTTATTCCACAAGATATTTAGAAGATTAGCGGCATATTACCAATTTTGAAAGCCAGGGAAAGCCGCAGGCGCCGCAGCCTCCGACGCTCGTGCCGCCTGCTCCTCCGTCTTCACCCGCGCCCGCGCCGCCCATGGCTCCGCCACCCGGCTCACCGCAGTAGAAACAAATTATGTAGAGTAAAGGAGCGCTCGCAAGGGCGCTCCTTTTTAGTTTGGCTTACAGGCAGGAGTCTTTAGCCACATGTATAAGCAGTTTTTTAGGGGCCTATAACCCCGTGGAGGAGGATGCTGCTTTGAGAAAAGTTATGCTTATTTTTTTGCTGCTTGCGGTGGTTGTATGCCTGTGTTCGTGCGGGGCTAAACAAGCCGCGAAGACGACGGCCGGCGGGCAGACGCAGGTGCATGTCGCATTTGTCACTAACAATGTTTCCGACTTCTGGAAGATAGCCCAGGCGGGAGTTGCCGCCGGAGAGAAGGACTTCAACGCCAAGTGCGATGTCCGAATGCCTACCGGTGGGACCGCCGCCGAGCAGAAGGTGATCCTGGAAGATCTGGCGACCAAGGGCGTTTCGGGAGCGGCGATCTCGCCGGTCAACCCTGACAGCCAGACCGATGTCCTCGATAAGGCCGGAGAGAAGCTGAACCTGATCTGTATGGACTCCGATGCTCCCAAAAGCAAGCGCCTCTGCTATGTCGGCACCAGCAACATCGACGCCGGCAAAATCGCGGGTCAGCAGATCCTGAAAGCGATCCCGAACGGTGGGAAGATAATGATCTTCGTCGGCACCCTCGATGCGCAGAATGCCGCGGACCGCTATAAGGGTATTCAGGAAGTGCTGAAGGGCAACTCTAAATATCAGATTCTGGGGGTTATGACCGATAACGCGGATCATACCAAGGCTCGCGCTAATGTTGAAGATACCCTGGTCAAGCACCCGGATGTCGCCTGCCTGGTCGGGTTGTGGAGCTACAATGGACCGGCTATTGTGAATGCGGTAAAAGCCGCGAATAAGGTCGGTAAGGTCAAGATCGTTTGCTTCGATGAGCAGGACGATACCCTGAAGGGCGTTAAGGACGGCTCGATCGATTCGACAGTCGTGCAGAAGCCTTATGAGTTCGGTTATAACTCAGTGAAGGTCCTCGCGGCTCTTGCAAGAGGCGATAAGAAAGCCATCCCGGCAAACAAGATGATCGACACCGGCGTAAGAGTGATCGATAAAACCAACGTCGATTCGTTCACAGCCGAGCTTAAGAAGATGACGGGGAAGTAGGAAGGGAATAGCTGTCAGCTATCAGTGATATTGCAGGTAGCCTTTATCATCACAGGCAGTAAGTACTGTCATTCCTGCAAGAGAAATAGCAGAGAGCCACCGGTGTTTCGGATTTGAGGGTTGGAGAACAGAGTTATCATATAACCCACTGGGGCATCACCCCAACCCGGAAATCCCGAAACTTACGCTGCTACAGACTGGATTCCCGCCTTTGCAGGAATGACAGTATTTGATAATCTGTATAATAAACCACAGTTAAACGTGTGATTGCCAATTTGATTATCTATCAATGGACCGGAGTATATCCCGGTCCATTAGCTCTGTGAGCAAAAATGACTAATACAAATCCAAGCCCTCTGCTCATTATGAAGGGCATATCGAAGCAGTTCCCCGGAGTCCTGGCGCTTAATGAAGTCGACCTGGAGCTTTGCGCGGGGGAGATACTCGGCCTTATCGGCGAGAACGGCGCGGGGAAGTCCACCCTGATGCGTATTCTCGGCGGCGACTATCCGTGCGATACCGGCGAAATCCTCTTCGATGGCGAGAAAGTCGAGATAAAAGACGTGCAGAGCTCGATAGCGCTCGGAGTTTCAGTTATCTACCAGGAGCTCAACCTCGCCCCGAACCTCGATATCGCCTCGAATATTTTCCTCGGCCGAGAGCCGCGAAAAGGCCCGTTCAAGATAGTCGATCGGAGTGATCTCTATACCCGCGCTGCCGAGCTTGCCCGCCGTGTCGGCATCTCCGCAAGCCTTACCACCCTCGTTGAAAACCTTTCCCCGGGAGAGCAGCAGCTCGTCGAAATCGCGAAAGCGCTCTCAGCCCAGGCGCGGATACTGGTCCTCGATGAACCGACAAGTTCCCTCTCTCCCGGCGAGGCCGGCAAGCTTTTTGAGGTTATGCGATCGTTAAAGCAGAGCGGGGTCGCGATGATCTACATCTCTCACCGGCTCGGTGAGGTAGAGGAGATGTGCGATCGTGTGGTCGTGCTGAGGGACGGAGAGCGCGCCGGCGAGCTCGATAAGAAGCATATACGCTCCGATGAGATGGTCAAGCTGATGGTGGGGCGCGATATCACACGATTTTTCCCGGAGCATGGCGAGGAGCGCGAGTCCGAGGTTGTGATGAGCGTTCGAGATTTCAGTTATACCGGCGGTAAAGGGCTCGTGAACTTCGACCTGCATTCAGGCGAGATACTCGGCATCGCGGGGCTGGTCGGCGCGGGCAGGACGGAGCTCGTCCAGGCGCTGTTCGGGATCGAACCCGCGCACGCGGGCGAAGTGATGATCCGCGGCACGAAAACCAACATCCGAACACCATCCGATGCGATCGCCGCGGGAATGGGCCTCGTTCCGGAGGACCGTAAGGCGCTTGGGGTGGTGCTCGAGATGCCGGTCGTAGAAAATATATCCCTTTCCAGCATCGGGACTTATAACCCACCATTTATGGATAAAGCCAAAGAGGTTCAAGTGGCGACTGAACTCGTCGATAAGCTCGAAATCAAGACACCGGGCCTTGGCCAGTTCGTGCAGTTCCTTTCCGGAGGCAATCAACAGAAAGTCGCCCTGGCGAAATGGCTCGCGACCGATCCAAAGATCCTTATTTTGGATGAGCCGACTCGCGGGATCGATGTCGGCAGTAAAAGTGAAATTTACAAACTCATACGTAACCTCGCGGACGATGGAATGGGCGTTATAATGGTCTCGTCGGAGATGGAGGAGATCATCGGCCTCAGCGACAGAGTGCTCGTGATGCACGAAGGCGCCTGCACGGGTATACTCGACCGCGCCGGGATCAGCGAAGAGAATATAATGCATCTGGCTACTGGAGGAAATGGAAATTGAGGAAAGTGCTGGGAATGACACTGCTTCTACTGCTGCTGGTGGTAGGGATATGCCTGTTCCAATGCTTCTGCGCCAGCGACGGTACCATTTCATTCCTGTCGCCCGGGAACCTTTCCAACCTCCTGCAGCGGATCGGCATGCTCGGCATCTACGCAATCGGCGCAGGGATAGTGATTCTCTCCGGCGGGATCGATCTTTCGATAGGATCGGTAATTGCGCTCACCGGCGTCGTAGTCGCAATGCTTGCCATAAGGGGATTTAACCCATGGCTCGTGGGACTGGCGACACTCCCGATATGCGGTGCGCTCGGTTTGTGGCACGGATTTCTGGTCAGCCGGCTCAAGCTCCAGCCGTTTATCGCAACCCTCACATCGCTGCTTCTCCTGCGCGGCTTATCCAGGGGAATTTCCGGTGGAATCAGCCAGACAATGAGCGGTTTCAAGATCCTGGGCAACGGCTCATTCCTGAGCATTCCGACTCCGTGGTGGGGCCACGGCGCCTCAATGCCGATCCCGATCCCATTCTGGATACTCATCGGAATCGCGCTTATTATGGCATTCGTGATGAACTTCACCGTCTACGGCCGCTATCTCTACGCAATCGGCCGGAACGAAGATGCGGTCCGTTATTCGGGAGTGAAAGTGAACCGGATGCAGACGATGGCTTATGTAATTTGCGCCATCCTCGCCGGAATCGCCGGGATCATCGAGCTTTCATATAACGGCGAGGTTCAGCCGGCATCTTCGGGCTTGATGTATGAGATGTGGGCGATCGCTGCGGCGGTACTCGGCGGATGCAGCCTGCGCGGCGGCGAGGGAAGCATATTCGGCGTGATCATCGGCGCGGCGCTTATCAAAGTGATGTATAACGGGATCAATCTCATCGGCGTCAGCACCGAGTGGGAATGGGCTGTAATTGGAATTGTAATTCTTGGTGGTGTAATCGCCGACGCCGTCTACAAGCTGCGAGCCGCGAAGAAGGTAAAGGCGTAATTAACCGCCGTATATTCAATAAAAATAACACTGGGGGGACATTGAATGTTGGATTGTACTGGGCTGACAGGCGCTATGCTCGTCCTGTCGGCGGCTTTCGCCGTACCGGCGATAGCCTCTCTAATTCCTATTGACAAGAGATCGGAAAAGTCGCTGGACGGCGCCTGGCGCTTCAAGCTAGAACAGGCGAAATCACTGACCGCTCCACCGGTAAACTGGGAAACCGCTTATCCGAACGAGACACCCGAGGAGTTCGAGCAGTTTTTCACGCCTGATTACAGGGAAGACAGCTCGTGGGACGATTTAGCCGTGCCTTCGAACTGGGAAATGCCGGGCTACTCGCCGGCTACTTATTATCAACCGGATAATGTCTCCGGGTTTTATCGGAAATGGTTCGAGGCGCCCGCGGAGTGGGCAGGGCGCTTAGTAAAGGTGAATTTCGATGCCGTGCAGAACGGCGCGGAAATATGGCTTAACGGTAAATCGGTGAAGGTGACCGAGCCGAGCTGGGGCCGCGAGAATTATCATGAAAGCGGCTGGACCGCGTGGCAGGCCGACCTGACTCCTTATATCAAGTTCGGCGAGAAAAACCTTCTAGCCCTGCGAGTAGCAAAGAATACGAAATCCTCGAATCTCGATTCCGGCGATTACTTCTTCCTCGGCGGAATCCATCGAACGGTGACGCTTTTCTCAGTGCCCGTGACGCACATCGAGGATCTGACCGTGCGCACAAACCTGCTGCCCGGCGGGAAAGCTGAAGTGAAGATCGATGTCGTGGTAGCCGGTATATCCGGCAATGCGCCGCAGGTCACGGCGAGGCTCGAAGGTATTGCCCCGCTCTCGGGAACTCCCGATTCCTCCGGTCATGTCGAACTAAAATGCACAGTGGATGATCCGCGCCTGTGGTCCGCTGAATTTCCGAATCTTTATGGTCTCAGCATCGAGCTTAAAGACGCGAACGGAAATGTAACCGAGGAAATTACCCGCCGCATCGGGATCCGCGAGATTACCATAAAGGACGGCGTTATGCTCGTTAACGGCAGGCGGGTGAAGCTCACAGGAATCTGCCGCCATGATGTGTATCCCACTGAAGGCACCGCCGTCGGCGAAGAGCTCTGGCTCAAAGATCTGAAGCTGATGAAGAATGCGAACATTAATTCAATCCGCACTTCGCATTACCCCTACGGCAGCGGGTTTTATGATCTCTGCGATGAAATGGGATTCTACGTGATCGACGAGCTGCCTTACTGCTGGTGCCCGACCGGGGAGCCGGAGATGGCGCCTGCGTTCCTTCAGCGCGCACGTGAAACCATAGCCAGGGACAAAAACCATGCCTGCGTAATCATCTGGGGCATCGGCAACGAGAACCATCCCGGCGGGAGCAACCTGCAGCTCGTCGCGGACACCGTTAAAGCGATGGACGATACCCGTCCGAGGCTCGTCTCGGAACTTAACGCCGATCAGTTCAACGTCGAATTCGATGACAGGCACTATACGCCTCCCGCGATCACTAAAAAAGCCGCCGAGGACAAGGAGCGCCGCGCGAAATGGCCGATCATCTACACCGAAAACCCGAACGTGTGGGATACGCGCAACGGCGCCGACTACGGCTGCCTCGATCATTGGGTGGAGGTTATGAAGCGGACCTGGGATGTGATCTGGGAATACGATGTCGTTACCGGCTCGTTCCTGTGGGAATGGCAGGATCGCGCGGTCGCAGATAAGAATCCGACCAAGCTCTACTGGTATGACCCGGTGACCGGAATGAATTACCTTAAAACCAAGGGCATAGTAGACGGCTGGCGCAATCCACGGGCGGATTATTACCACGTTAAAATGGTCCACTCGCCGGTTGTGGTCGAGCCGGGCATCGATCTGACTTCAAAACCGGGTTCGGCGATAATCACTATCGCTAACCGTTATTCGTTTACCAATCTATCCGAACTCAACGCCACCTGGCATTTACTGCGGCAGGGGAAGGTTATTGAATCGGGAACGGCTCATTTCGATCTCGCTCCGATGACCTCGGGTAAAGTCGAGTTCGCTATACCCACTGAGACTGCGGCAAAGGCCGATGCGCTGCGGATCGATTTCGATCATCCGTGCGGGTGGAACGTAGTGAGATACCAGTTCGTGCTTCGTGAACCGGTCGCTTCCGAGATGAACGCCGCGCTTCCCGAGGGTCTGCGGTTCCCGAAGTTCAACCTGGTCGCGAACCTTACGGTGAATACCCCATCAAAGTGGCTGGTGGCTTATCGTTTCCGCGCTAAACTGGTGAATGTAAAGACCGAACCGGAGCAGGCGGGAAGCCTCCTCAGCGCCGTCAGCTCGATGGATGCTGATATCATGATGGAGCCCGATCCGAAGAACATCGGCCCGGCGCCGGGGAACGAAAATAGAAAGCCGGATGATTTCCAGGCGCCCGCTTCAGATGTGGTTCTCGGACATGTGCATGCCGAGTTTGCGAACGGAGAGTTCAAATACCACGTCGAATGGACCGGAGAGAGGACTGACATCCAGGAGCTCGGCTGGAGCTTCGAGATGCCCGCGGCATACGACCGCTTCTCATGGAAGCGCGAGGCGCTATGGTCTTACTATCCCGATACGCACATCGGTCGACCGGAAGGCACGGCTCTGCCCGATACGGCTGATGTCCACCTGACCAAAATCACTCGCCCCGATGCTTTCGATTTCAATTCGACCAAATATCACTGTAACCGGGCCACCCTTACCAACGCCGAAGGCAAGGGGCTGCGGCTGGAGTTTACGCCGGGCGAGTTATACCAGGTGCGCGCCGATTTCGGCCCTGATGGAACTTATCTGCTTAAAGCGAACAAGCAGTGCAGCCCTCCGCGCGATATCAGCACCCACGCCGTTCCCGATCTTTATATGGAACTACAGTCAGGAAGCGTGGTCGAGGGGAGCTTTAGAGTCGGTTCTGAGAAATAGCCGGCTAACGGAACTCAGTTGGCGTAACCGCAGTCTGATTCAATAGTTATGAAAACAGCTCAAATGCTGGCTCTGGCTATGCTGCTGGGGTCAATACCATTCGGACATATCGCCCTCCGGCTCCGCGGACGAACGAAAGGACCCGTCCCCGGCCCGGAGGGCACACTTCAAGCCCTCGGCTTCGGGTGGATGACGATCGTGCTCATTCTGAACGCGGCTAAAGGCTTCGTGCCGGTATACTTCGCTAAAGCAGGGTTGGGCTCGGAGACGATAATCGCAATAGCCGGAGCCTTTGCCGTTCTTTCACACTGCTTCCCTTACTGGCTGATGTTCCGCTTGGCAGGCAAGGGGACCAGTGTCGGGTTTGGGGTTCTTCTCGCCCTGAGCCCGATAGCCGGCTTATGCGCGTTTGTGATGTGGATCGCAATTCTACTCGCGCACGACAGAGTCTCAGTCGCATCGATGGTAGCAGCACTGAGCGCTCCGGTGTGGTGCATCATCTTCAGGCTTCCTCATCCCTATCTGTGGCTGAGCCTCGGCGCATGCGCGTTTATTCTAGCAATGCACTGGTCGAACCTGACAAAGATCGGCGATGGAACGGAGCCGCGATTGAGGCATGGAAAGGAATAACCTACACCTCAACCAGCCCGAGCACCTCGCTTATATCCGAGATAATAGGCCCTGTCCACTCCAGAGCGTCAGGCCGATACGCATCCAGAAAGCTCTCATAATCCACCCGGATCAATACCGGGCGCATGCCCACTCTTGAAGCTCCCGTAAGCTCGCGGCTGCCGCCAGTCCCTACATAAAGGCACTGCTCCGGCAGCATTTCTAATGAGTTTCCATAATGATGTGACATACTGGCGGGTCGGATCAAGCACGAATCCTTCTACCAGGTTATCACTACATTACCTTAAACTCATTAGTATCTTCGCTCCCGGTGAAATATGCTTCTCCAGGTAATGCATCGTAACGATGAACTCGAGCCTCCTATAGGGGCTTTTTCCAACCGTTGCCATTCGCTGTCGGCGTTTAATGCGTATGCTTCTTCAATGATTCCCATATCCAATGCCCTCCCGCCATATACTACCGGAGCAGTGGATACCTGATTTGAGGAGAAATGTGAAGAAAAACTGGCAGAAGCGCCTGATTCCACCCGTTATTCCACGTTTTCCCGGTAACATTCCCTGTTCTTTTGTTTGTCATGCAAAGAAATCTCCAGTTAAGGCCGCAGATGACGATAATCTTAGATGAGGCGGACCCGTAACGCCTCATTCGCTCGCCTGACGTCCGAGGAGGTCATGTAACACGTGGTGCTAAGCTCATTATTCAGTAAAGAAACGACTGTAGGTATCGATATCGGCTCGAGCTGCATTAAGGCAGTCGAGATAGAGCCTACCCAGAACGGTTGGACACTGGCGAATGCGGCGGTAATACCAACCCCCAGAGAAGCCATCAAAGACGGCATCGTCATCAACATCGTCGATGTCTCCCAAGAGATCAGATCCATGCTTCGCGACGCAGGGATCAAGGCCACCGGCGCGATCTGCGCGATATCGGGGTCCCAAGTAATCGTGCGGCAGGTGCAATTCCCCAAGATGCCCGAGTCCGCCCTGAGGAAATCTATCAGATACGAGGCAAGCAAGTATATATCTTCTTCGATGGAAGACAGCGTCGTCGAATTCGAAATCCTCGGAGACGCGGAAGACCCGAGCCAGATGAATGTAATGCTCGTCGCCGCTCCCAGAGAGATGGTCGACAGCCGCGTTATCACCCTCGAATCCGCGGGCCTCGAACCCCTCGTGATCGACATCGAATCATTCGCACTAATCCGATCGCTGGTTGAATTCAGCGCTACCGACGAGTATCTCCACAAGACCGTCGCCCTCATCGATATGGGAGCGAGCCACACCGACGTCGATATCGTCAGTATGGGCGAATTTGCCCTTACGCGCAATATCCCTATTGCCGGAGACAATTTTACCAACGCGATAAAGTCGCTTACCGGCAGCACCTTCGAAGAAGCCGAGCAGACAAAGCTCGAAATGACCGCTCACAGCGCGATCCACGAGCTCAACTCGAACGAACCGGACAATAAGAGCTGGAGAGTCGTTCAGCCGCTTGTCGATGAGCTGATTCGCGAGATTCGCCGCTCAATCCACTTCTACCAGTCGCAATTCCCCGAAGGCAGCACCGAATCGTTCGTAAGCAAGATCGTGCTCACAGGCGGCTCAGCCCGCATGGCGGGAATGGACGCATATGTAGCCGGCAAGCTCAGCATACCCACCGAGGTTGCTCATGTCTTCAAGCAGACCGCTATCAGCACGGGCAGTGTTTCTCATCAATTTCTCGAAGAGCACGGACCAGTGCTCGCGGTGTGCACCGGACTGGCGCTTAAAGAGCTCATCTCTGACAGCACCCAGAAGATGGCCGCCTAAACGACGACTAACAAGCCGGCCTGAAGGTCAGCTTTTGATTGTAGATACTTCGGAAAGGAGTTTTACCGATGCCTTCCATAAATATGATCGCTCCAAGACGAGCTGAAAAACGCCGCCTGGAACTGTCGATGCGAAGAATGGTGGCTGTGATCCTGATCGAGCTCGCTTTTGCGGTCGCCCTGGGTGGATGGGTGTGCATGAAAATTATCACCACCAGTGTCCAGATCTCCGACCGCAAACAGCAGATCGCCCTGCTCCAGCCAAAGATCAAGAAGATCCAGGATCTGGATAAAAGAACTGCCGAGCTCAAGCCCAAGGTGGACCTGTTGAACAAGGCGAAGACCGACACGATGCTGTGGTATAACACGCTCGACCGTCTCACCCAGAGCATGCCACCCACCACCTGGCTTACCAGGATCTCCACGACAACCAGTCAGTCCAAGGACATGATCGTAAACCTGAACGGTATAGCATCCGACCAGGGACGCGTCGGTGAGACTATGATGAGGCTGCACGGCGACCCCGATCTTAAGAGCGTCGACCTGCATTACACCCAAAAGAGCAGCCAGGGGATCATGCAAGCTATCGAATTTGAGATAGGCGCAAGCTTCTCGACCCCGGATGATAAGTCGAAAGGAGTGACACAAAATGGCTCTGGTCAATCTTAAGCCAAGCCAGAAGGGCGTCACAGTGTTGATCGTGATCGCTGCTGCCATTTTCTTCTGCTGCGTGCTCGCATGTCTCGGCGCCGCAAGGACCCTTAACAAGGCAGCTTCCGAGCTCGCGGCAGCCGATAAGCAGGTGCAGGAAGGCAACAAAATCGCCCAAACCGAGCGCGATTCACGCAACCACTACGAAGATACTCGTGCTCAGATCAGGTGTCTGGAGTCCTCGGTATCTGACCAGGCCTACGTGCCGACGCTTCTGAAGCAGCTGGAGTATCTGGGACACTCCGTCGACCTTAAAGTAATCGGTGTGCGCCCGAAAGCCCCCGATCCCGCGCCCGTTGTCAAAAAGACTACTGATCCGAGCGCCGGAGCAAATAGCACAGCCGCGGCAGGCACGGGAACGGAGACCGCGAAAGAAGCGCCCAAGCCCTACGACGAATTGCAGATCGAGCTGGATATGGAGGGCAACTATATGGACGCCCTCGATTTCCTCTACAGGCTAACCAGCTTTCCAAAGATCATGGCAGTAAAGGATATTCAGATGGCTCCAACGGGACCAACAACAGTCCTGACCTCCCCGCAGCTGAGTATCAAGATGAATGTTACCGCATTCATTTTCAAAGTTGGCGATAAGCCTGCCGGAACAACAGGTTCGGCTCCGGCTACCAGCAGCACAAAATCAGAAGGGAGGACCGGAAATGAAGCTGGATAAGAAGCAGCTTCCGCAGTTGGCTATCCTCGGAGTGCTGGCAGTGACATGCGTCGGCATCATATCTTTTCAGGTAATGAAGCCGTCCGCTACCACAGCTCCGGCTGCGCAGCAGAAAAATACTAAGAGCGCCCCGGCCTCGAAAACTACGGTCCAGCACGAAACCCAGATCGTGGCAGTCAGTACTTTCCCTGACCTGAGCACCCCTGCCGCTCGAAGAGATCCTTTCATTCAGCAGCAGCTGCCGGGGGCGGAGAACCAACCCGAATCGACCACATCCGTGCAGACCAGGCCAAAGCCTGCACAGATTAAAGTAGAGGAGCAGACATCGAGCTCACATGTAGTCAAGAATCCTTCCGGTCACGTGCCGCCTATAGTGCCGATAGGAAACTTCAATGCGGGCAGCACTACCCCGCCCCTCGCTATTCAGCCGGTAGCGGTAGATGAGGGTCCGACCTTTGTGCTCACAGGCCTGATTCGCGGCGAAACGAACGTCGCAATCATCCGCATGGGCAATTCTGAAAGACATATCGTAAAGCAAGGCCAGATCATCGACGGACGCTATAAGGTGATATCCGTCTCCGATGACGGCGCGGTGCTGGCCTATAAAAACCGCCTCATCCACTTGAAATTAGGAGGAGTAAGGAATGCAAGCTAACACCTTCGCCTCGAGATTCATAACCTGGCGAATGTGCGTCCTGGCGCTGATTTTGGTGTCGATTCTGCCGTGCCAGGGCTTCGCTGGGACCCAAATCACCGGCATAAATGTAGTCAACAAGCCGGACTGCGTCGTGGTAAGCGTCCACGGCAGCAGCCCGCTCAGAATGGGTGTGCTCCAGTCGAGCGCGGGGATCTATCTGGGGTTCCAGTTCCCGTGTACGCTCGCTGTAAAGGGAAGTCTTGTCGGGATTCACAGCGGCAGAATCTCTAATGTGAAGTATTCGTCGTTCTCAGCCAACCCGCCGATCTCCCGGATCGTGTTCAATACAATGGGACATCTCGACTATTCTACCCAGTGGTCGAGCGATAAGACCCAGGTCAATATCACCGTATGGAAATTCGGAGCCAATCCGAAAACCACACCGGTTGCGCAGCCTGCCGCCCGACCTGACGCTAATCCCATTATCGCGTCAGCTCCGAAAGCAGCAGCAAAAACCAGCCTCGACCTTCGCAGGGTAGAGCCACTGCGCGCTTCCGCCGCACCAAAGGCCTGCGAACCGCAGGGGTCCGATCCGGGCGCGCCGATCGATTCAACACCTAAGCCCGTGATTATCGAACCGAAGCCGAAGGTTGTTGAGCTCAGACCTAAAGCCGCCGCGACGCACGTTGCGCGTCTCGCGCCTTCGGCGCCGGCGATTCATGTTGCAGACGCTGCTCCCAGCCAGCCCGCGGGAGCAGGATCGGGCAAGAAAGTATCTATCAGCTTCCTCGCCGCCGATATCAACGATGTCCTCAAAGCTCTCGCTGTTCAGAGCGGTGAAAATATCGTCGTAGGCAACGAAGTGCAGGGAACGATCACCGTAACCCTCGATGGAGTAACCGTCGAGCAAGCCCTGGACTATATTACACAGCTCAGTGGATATACCTATATTAAAGACGAGCATACCTACCTCGTGGGTTCGAGCGATACAATCGGCGGGCTCGCGAACGCAAAGGTGGATATCATTACCCTGAATTACACCAACGCTGATGATGTGCTCGAAATGTTGAAAGCGCAGTGTCCTCATGTGCGGGTCAGCAAGATCAGCGTGCGCGGAGGTTTGGCCAGGAAACACGATCAGACCATCACCCAGGGCAAATCACAGTCCGATTCCACTGGTCAGGCAACGATCAATACCCAGGGCGAGGCGAATGTCGATGCTCAGGGTCAAGCTACCCTCGGCTCCGATGCCAAATCGACCAACAAGCAGGCATCCGGCAACACCCAGGGCGCCACTTCGGCGAACGCCGCCGGCCGCTCCGGTAAATCTTCGAACGCCGGTGTTGAATCCATAACGAGTTCTGCTTCTTCAGACTCCCCGCCCAGCGATATGCTCGCTCTCATCGGTCCCGAAGAGAAAATCGTGGAAGCGAAGAGGTTTATCGCCGGCATCGAGGAATCGATGAAGAGCCAGTCGCATGGCAAGAAAGTCAGCATATACCCGGTAAAATACGTCAACACCAAAGAGCTCGCGAATACCCTTATGTCAATCGCGGTGGGAGTCACCGTTTCGATTGCACCTTCCAATGAGACTGTTCCAAGCTCGAACAACCATACCGGTGCATCAGACAGCGCAGCCAAGTCGAAGCTCGTTCCGATGAGCCTGGTAAGTGGTGAAACCACCACCCGCCCGTTCGATATCGATGGCTCTACATCATCTCATACCCTAATAATCGTGGGTAAAGATGAGGATGTAGCTAAGGCGCTCGAACTCGCGGCTCAGTTCGATGTTCCCGGCGAGACCGAGCTCTCCACCTATCGCGTAAAGTATGTAGATACACAGCAGCTTGCAAATACGATTACCCGCATCGTGCCGGGAGTAGCGGTGGAAGGCCTCAGCCTTTCCTCCGGAAACGATCAATCCGCCGGATCCGGCACAGCAGGCGCATCATCGCAATCGACAGCAGGCACGACGGCGACAGTTAACGCATCGAGCATAGCAAACATGTCTCGCACCCTGATCATCACCGGGCGCAAGAATGATGTCAGCAAGGCTATGGAACTGGCTGCGGCTCTCGATGTGAAGTCCCCGCAGATCAAGATCGAAGCAAAGATCACAAGTCTCGATGAGACTGGCGAAAAGCAGCTCGGTCTTTCCTGGAACTGGAGCGACTTCGGCGCGAATGAGGGCTTTACAGATTATAATAAAATGACCACCACAAATCAGGCAAACCCGCTTCCCTCCAACCCAAAGGCGAATGAAAACATACACAATGTGTTAAGGCCGCAGAGCCAGTGGTTCCGGCTGCCGTGGAACTTCTCCGCTACTCTCGACGCGATCATGAAGAACGGCAACGGTAAGCTGCTCGCTTCCCCGAGCCTTGTCTGCCTCGAGGGCAAGCCCGGTCAGTTCTTTGTTGGTGATGAAGTCCATTATATCGTCCTCGTTCAGCAGACCCCCCAGGGCAACAACGTTCAGACCGACAAGGCAAACGTTGGTGTTCAGCTTACGGTGGTCGGCACCGTCAGCGACGATGGCTATATCACAATGAACCTTCATCCCGAGGTCAGCGTCGTCCAGCTCTCTACCGACAAGGCCGCGGGCATCACTCTGCCGACGATTACCCGCAGGTATACCGACCACGTGGTCCGTGTAAAGAGCGGAGATACCATCGTGATCGGTGGTCTGATTAGAGACCAGGATGTATACGAGATGGCTAAGGTCCCGCTCTTGGGTGACCTGCCTGTTCTTGGCAACCTGTTCAGGCATTCGTCCAAGACAAAAGAGCATTCCGAAGTGGTGATCTTCGTCACCGCTTCGATAGTCAACGATTAGCATCAGGCGTTACAAAAGCATAAGGGGAGCGAGGGAATAGGTAACAGAAGGGATAGTCCGCGACAGTGGATTTCATACCATGTTGCCGCGGATTTATTCCACGCGATAAAGGTACCTGTTCCCTCCTTACAAAACATCTCGCTCCCCGCGCTATAGCGGAGCGCTTGGCTTACCGATAACTCTTATAGGAGACGCTGGACGTTGCGGCTCCTTTTTTCACGATATCACTCTCGGTTCTGACGGACTTAAGCGGCATCGCACTCCGGCAGCACTGCTTTATTGAAACCTGTGAGCCATGCAGAAGACTGAGGCTATTGGAGAGATATTTCTGAGGTTAGGGCTGATTAATGTCGACCAGCTCAACCAGGCGATAGAGAAGCAGAAGCTGCTTAAGCGGCAGGAGTCGCTCGGTGATGTACTCGTTAACATGGGCTTCATCACCGATAAGGACCGCGTTCGCGGGCTCGGTGAGCAGTGGGGCGTGCCTTTCGTCGATGTTGCCGAAATCGAAGTCGATAGCTCTCTTGTCAAACTGGTTGCGCAGAACGCAGCCCGCAAGCTCAAGGTCCTGCCCGTAGCGAAGAAGAACGGCAGACTCATCCTCGCGATGAAAAACCCGCTCGATATCTTCGCCATTGACGAAGTCCGATTGATGACGGGCCTGGATGTGGAACCGGCGATCGCTCCCGAAGAGGACATCGTCAATGCAATCGGCAGGCTCTACCGGTCTCAGATCAATGTCTCCGACCAGGTCGATAATGTCATCAAGGAGTTCGATACCGGCGACATCGACTTCGGAGCAAACGAATCCGATGATGATGAAGATATATCGATCGAGCAACTGAGGGAACTCAGTGAAGAAGCTCCGGTCATCAAACTTGCGAACCTGATCATCACCCGTGGAATCAACGACGGGGCAAGTGACATCCATATAGAGCCGGCGAAGGAGTTCGTTCGAGTCCGCCTGAGAGTAGACGGCATCCTGCACGAGGTGATGCGGATACCCAAGAAGGTGCAGGCGTCGCTTATATCGCGTTTCAAGATCATGGCTGAAATGGATATCGCTACCAAGCGATCTCCCCAGGACGGCAGGATCGGCGCTGTAATCGACGGCAGGCAATTCGACTTCCGTGTCTCGACGCTTCCTTCGGTCTTCGGCGAAAAGATCGTTCTAAGAATTCTCGATAAGAGCGCTATATCGATAGGCCTTCACAAACTCGGCATGCTGCCCGAAACCATGGAAAGGTTCGAGAACCTTATCTCCCGCACCTACGGGATCATCCTGGTAACGGGGCCGACGGGAAGCGGCAAATCGACAACGCTCTACTCTGTCCTTTCAAAACTCAACTCGGGCGAGAAAAATATTCTCACCATCGAAGACCCGGTCGAATATGAAGTCGAGGGCCTGACCCAGGTCCAGGTCAATAACCGCGCGGGGCTTACCTTCGCAGCGGGCTTGAGGACTATGCTCCGCCAGGACCCGGACATCGCCATGGTCGGTGAAATTAGAGACGCCGAAACCGCCACCATCGCGACCGAAGCTGCTCTAACCGGCCACCTGGTCCTTTCGACACTGCATACAAACGACGCTCCGGGCGCCATGACCCGAATGGTCGATATGGGTATAGAACCGTTCCTGATTGCATCGAGTGTGATCGGGGTCCTCGCTCAAAGACTGGTCAGAATGGTGTGCCCGAAGTGCAAGGAGCAATATCACCCGCCCAGAGACGCGGTCGGACGGCTTGGGATCGAGCTCGACAGCGATACAAAGGTCACGTTTTATCGTGGTCGCGGCTGCGATCACTGCCGGGGCACCGGCTATAAGGGGAGGCTCGGAGTCTACGAGCTATTACTGATTAACGACCGGATCAGGGATCTTGTGCTTCAAAAGTCCTCGGCGCACACACTGCGCGAGGCCGCCGTCGATGCGGGCATGAAAACCCTTAAAGACGATGCAGTTGCCAAAATTTTACTGGGTCAAACGACCCTCGAGGAATGCCTGCGCGTGATCTACGCAGGATAGGAGGCCGATCATGGGAGCTTTCACGGACGATCTCAGCCAATACACAGGTGAAGTCACAGTAAAACCGCTGCAGAATATCCACCTGGACGATCTGCTGCGCGCGGCTTGTGAGAGGGGTTCATCAGACCTTCATCTTACGGTGGGGCTTCCCCCCGTGCTGCGTGTAGACGGCTCATTGATCCACCTGGATTACTGCCCGCTCTCGCCGAACGATACCCAGAGGCTGATTTACGATATCCTCACGAGCGATCAGGTGCAGTGGTTCGAAAAGACACGCGAGCTCGATTTCTCCTACGGTGTGAACGGTGTCGGGCGGTTCCGCGTGAACGTATATCGCCAGCGCGGTAGTGTCGGTGCGGCTCTGAGATCGATTCCCGATCAGATTCCGGCATTCGAGCAGCTTGGTCTGCCGCCGATCTTGCGCGATCTCACAAATAAGCACAGTGGTCTTATGTTGGTCACCGGACCGACAGGCAGCGGTAAATCGACAACCATCGCATGCATGATCGATGCTATCAACTGCTCCAAGCCCGTTCATATCATGACGATCGAGGACCCAATCGAGTATCTTCACCGGCATAAGAAGGCGATGATCAACCAGCGCGAGCTCAACACCGATACCGATTCGTTCGAGAACGCGCTCCGAGCCGTCCTGCGCGAAGACCCGGATGTGATCCTGGTCGGTGAGATGAGAGACCTCGAGACTATCGCGGCGGCGCTAACCCTCGCCGAAACCGGCCACCTCGTCTTCGGCACACTGCACACCCGCAACGCTCCGCAGACCATCGACCGTGTGGTGGATGTGTTCCCACCTCACCAGCAGGACCAGATCAGGGTACAGCTTTCAAATACGCTCGAAGCCGTCATTGCTCAGCAGCTATGTCCGAGGGTAGGCGGAGGTCGTGTTGCGGCTATCGAAATAATGGTGGCTACCTCGGCTATACGAAATTTGATCCGTGAAGGCAAGACATATCAGATCTACAGCGCGCTGGAAACCGGCGGGCAGTTCGGTATGCAGACAATGGACAAGGTCCTGGCCGATCTCTACAGATCGGGACAGATCACCAATGAGGAAGCGATGGCCCGTGCAATCGACAGGGAGAACTACAAACGGTTCCTCCAGGGAGGTTAGTTAGCAATGTCCAGCTTTGTCTATACGGCAATGGACCCCAGCGGTAAGACCGTCAGGGGGAAAGTCGAAGCGGAAAGCGAACAGCTCGTGCTTGCCAAGCTGCACGAGCAGCGATATCACGTCCTCACCGTGAGCGAGGAGAGAAACAGCAGAACAGCGAAAGCAGCGAAAAGCACTTCCGGCAAGAAGGTCAAGCTCGCGAACATGGTGATATTCAGCCGCCAGTTTGCCACGATGATCGACGCAGGTGTGGCGATAGTCCGCTGCCTTGATATTCTGGAGGGACAGACCAAGGATCCGGCTCTCAAGCCCGTCATCGCGCAGTGCAAGAAGGATGTAAAAGGTGGTCTGAGCCTTACCGACGCATTCGCGAAGCACCCGAATGTCTTCTCCAGGCTGTATGTGAACATGGTGAAGGCGGCGGAGACCGGTGGTATCCTGGACAAGATCCTCGACCGCCTGGCTACCTTCCTGGAAAGCGAGCAGGAGATACGCAGCAAGATCAAATCGGCGATGATCTACCCGATCCTTGTCCTTGTATTTGCGATCAATATGGTGATTGCGCTGCTCGTTTTCGTGCTGCCAAAGTTCAAAGAGATCTTCGACTCGATGAACGTCGACATGCCTCCCACCACAAAAATGCTCTTCGCTATCAGCGCATTCACGCAGCACAGCTGGTATGTGGGGCTTTTCGGAGCCATCGGCGGGTTCTTTGTCTATCGCTGGTATAGCAAGACGGAGCGTGGAGCCTGGCAGATCGACACGATCAAGCTGAACTTCCCGGTTGTGGGCGAGCTCGTGAAGAAGATGGCGATATCGAGGTTCTCCCGGACCTTCTCGACACTTATCGCGAGCGGTGTTCCAATGATGAGATCGCTTGAAATCGTGGGCGAAACCTCGGGTAACAGGGTAATCTCACACGCAATCGAGAGCGCTCGCAATGCGATTCGAGAGGGGCAGAAAATCAGCACACCTCTCGCGGCAAGCAATCTCTTCCCGGGCATGGTCACTCACATGATCGATATCGGAGAAGAGACCGGGCGGCTCTCGGAGATGCTTGCGAAGGTTTCCGATTTCTATGATTCGGAGGTCGACACCGCGGTAAAGACGCTGACGTCCTTAATCGAGCCTTGTCTGATCGTTATGATGGGTGGAATCGTCGGCTTCATAGCCGTTTCGATCATGGCCCCGATATTCAAGCTCATAAGCAGCATCAACAACTAGATTAATGATGGTTGGAGTAAGTACGATGGTCGGGATTTATAATCCAGGACCAATAGAATGAGCGGGTTTGTAACCCGCACCATAATAAAATATGGCCCCCGGTCACGATGACCGGCGCACTTATCTTATACCAGGCGCACGGCCCACTCCTAAGGCCCGCGACCTGCATGGAGAGAGGACGCACATGCGGATGGGGAGTTCTAGAAAGCTAACCGAAGAAGAAATTCAGGATCGATTGTCCGATTACGCCAAACATCCGGACCCGCGAATCCGGGACGAGATAGTCCTTCAATACTCGAACCTGGTCGAAAGCATCGGCCGCAGGTTCGTAGGCGCGTGTGAGCCGTTGGAAGATCTGACCCAGGAGGGTTATATCGGTCTGATTGCCAGTGTCGATAAATACGACGCCGGCAAAGGGGTGAAGTTCTCGACTTACGCGACCCACTTCATCATTGGGCAGATCAAACACTACCTGCGTGATAAGGGCAAAATCATAAAAGAGCCTGCGTGGCTGCAGGAATTGAACCAGAGGATGACCCGGGTGATCGAGTCTCTCGGGCAGAAATTCGGCCGCCAGCCTACCGAGAAGGAAATCGGTGAGGTCATGCAGATGCCCGAGCATACAATAAGGGAACTCCTGACCACGCGCGAAGTCTTCAAGGTGAGCTCACTGGACGGGGGAGACAAGGATGACAGCAGTTCCACCCAGCGCGATACCGAAAAGATCAAAGACGATAAGATGGTCACCTTCCAGCTTCCGCTTGAAGACAAGATCGTTCTCGAGGCGGCAATGCAGCGCCTTAAGGATATCGAGCAGCAGGTGATCTCCGAGCACTTCTACAAAGGCCACAATCAGACCGAAATAGCCAAACAGCTCGGAATAAGCTGCAACTACGTCTCGCATATCCTGCGCAACGGTACCAAAAAGCTCAAGAAAATACTCACAACCGAAGAAATACGCGATACCCAGATGCAGCGTACTCTGATTTCCATGCGCACCAAGCCCGGCCCGACCTCCACAGGCTCGTCGAGCGTCCTCGACAGCGCCACCGGTGTCTATAACCGGCAGTATTTCGAGCAGAGGCTCGATGAGGAGGTCAGCCGCGCCTGTCGCGATCATCATAAAGTCGCGCTTATGCTAATCAACATCTCCTTCCCCGAGGATATCGACCGCTACATACGCATGGTCAGGATGGATGACCTGCTCTACACCGCGGCGCAGTCGATGCGGGAGAATGTCAGGAAAATGGATGTGCTCGCGAGGTTCGGAGAGTCGAGCTTCGCGCTGATCCTGCCTCATACCGCGGGGCATGCTTCGATAGTCGCGGAACGCCTGACAGAGATCATCAGCTCGATCCGAGTCGACTCCGGCCGCAACAATCCCAAGATGGAGATAACTACTAAAATGGGGATCGCAAAGTATCCCGCTGATGCAAAAAGCAGCCGTGATCTTCTCGATAAAGCCTCCGAAGACCTTGGCATGACTTTGGATGAGCTCTCAGGAGACCAGATACCGCTTCGCAGAGCGGCATAGACTACTGAGTTTCAGGTAATGTAGTGACAACCTGGCAGAAGGCTTCGTGCTCGATCCGACCCGCCAGTATGTCACATCATTATGCGAAACTCATTATATAAGCCCGAGCACCGCGCCCGCGTCCACTTCCTCCAACGAATCTACGATAAGTGACGCGAGCGCGAGCTGCTCCCGGGTCTGCGTATTGGTAACAGCCAGCGCAGCCATCCCGCAAGCTCTCGCGGCACGAATCCCGTATTCACCATCCTCTATCACAACGCACATCTCCGGCGGAATCCCGAGCCTCGACGCGGCGGTAAGAAACGGCTCAGGGTCAGGCTTACCATGCGATACGTCCTCGCACGCGACCACCGCACCGAAACGCTCGCGAATATCGAACTCACGCAGGATCGTTTCTACCTCAATTCCAGTCGCACCCGATGCAACAGCCTGCTTCACCCCGCGCGAGCACAGATCATCGATCAGTTGTTTCACCCCCGGCAGTATCTTCATGTTCCCGCGGATCAGCTCGAAATAAATCTCTCTCTTTCGCTCGATAGCCTCCTCGATAGAAACCGGATTACCCAGCACCGGCAGCACCGCCTCAAACACCTCGTTAGGCGGTGTCCCGGTACAGTTGGTTATAAAATATTCCTCGGTCATATCGGAGCCAAGCTCTCTCATATAAGCCTGAAACGAAAGAAAATGGAACCGCATATCGTCGATGATAACCCCGTTCAGGTCCCACAACACAGCTGTTTTGTTCAAATGCAGATACTGCCTTTCATCGAGGAAGTCCGGATAGTTATTTAATGACTATCGAGCTGGGTTTTAAATGGCACCGTGAGAACCGGGCAGGAGGCATGCCGCATTACCCGCTCACTCGTCGTGCCGATGATAGTAGATTCCAGGAAAGGCTTATGCACCGCGGCAATTACTACCATATCCGCATGCTCATCGGCTGCAAGCTTTATTATCTGCTCCGCCGCGTTTCCCTGCCTGACTACGGCGTCATACCGGCATTTCTCCTGTGTCTGGGCAGGAACCCACCGGCAGAGCTGTTCTTTCGCTGCCTGTTCATCAAAATTTTCGGATTCCACTATGTGGGTAACCAGCAGGTTCGCTCCCACATCCTGCGCCAGGCATGCCGCCGCCTCAAGCGCCTCAACAGAGGGTTGAGTGTAGTTGACAGGCACGAGTATGCGCTCGAGCTTGGACTCGGTTACAAGAGCCCATGATTTGTCTCTGATGGTGAGAACCGGCACCTCAGCCCCTCGGGCGACGCTCTCGGCAACACTCCCCATCGTGAATCGCTTTATACCCGATTTACCTGTCGTGCCCATGACAATAAGATCGACGCCTTGCGCTCCTGCTTCCGAAAGTATTGCCTCGGCGGGCGAGTTCTCGACAACCCTATACTCCGCCGTAAGCGATGGGGCTCTCGATTCGACATAACGGCGCAGATGATGGGTCGCGTCTTTTTTAAGTTTATTCATCTCAGCCACGAGACCATCTACCTGGGCTGAAGTGAACTCGAGCGGAGCTTCAAAGCGTTCCGCATGCACAACCGTCACCCGCGCGCCCGACTTCCCCGCGAGAAACTCAGTGCAGTCAAGCGCCGTGTCGGATTCAACGCTGAAATCGATCGGACAAAGTATGTGTCGAATACACCTGCGTGCCATGTCTTTGCTCTCCTTTCAATTGCCTACCACGAGCGGCATATACCCCAGGGGGTATACATGTATTCTACCACATTCCAGCCCATCGTCAATCCTCTCCAGCTAGTTTAGCGACATTATGTTACAAAAACAGGCAGATTTTATTTCCCAAGCATCATCTTCACGCCCACCGCAAGCATAACTACGCCAAAGATCTTCTGCAAAACCGGGCCGGGCAGGTTGACGGCGAACTTCGCGCCAATAAGTCCACCAATAAAGAAACCCACGGCAACCATCGCGGCTATCTTCAAGTCGACATAGCCTTGCTTGTAGTAGGTCAGCGCCGCCAGCAATCCGATGGGAGGAACCATGAGAGCAAGTGTAGTCCCCTGGGCTTGCTGTTGAGTCAACTTGAATAAGAATACGAGCAGGGGAATGATGATAATACCTCCCCCGATACCTATCAACCCACTGAACATTCCTGCTATAAGCCCAACGATGAGAAATAAGATGAGTGTAATTGGTGAAGTGATTACTGCCATAAAGCGAATTCCTTTCAGGAGAAAATCAGGAGAGACCAGGGCTGCGCGGCAGGAGGCTACTTGCTATCCGGCTCCGAAACATCGGTAGACGCAGGATATAACGCGGGCTTATCTAATATTTCATCCATTTCCGAAACGAATCTGGCCATGGACCGCGCAAGATGATCCAGGATGACCATCCACTCCAGCAAATGCTCTTCGCCGGCTTCGGTCAGCTCATAGACTCTGCGCGCCGGTCCGACGCCGCTTATATCCCAGCTGGAAGCAACAAGATTATTTTCCTCCAGCCGCCGCAAAGTCCGGTAGAGGGCACCTGGTTCAACTGTTGAATCAGTCAGAGCATGATCCTGCAGCGCACCGATCAGCTCATAGCCGTGCGTTTTGCCGTGCTTTTTCAGAAGATAAAGCACTAACGGTTCTATGAATCTATACAGGTTGCCCATCGCGCACGAGCAGGGCCGACCCTCTCCGTGGCGGTGGCATTGTCCTCTAGGCATTTCGTTTTCCCTACCAGCCTATGGTATCTCTCCTTTTTAGTATACCAGAAGGAATTGAGTAAGTGTACTTGACACTTATAGCGATATTAAAATGCTCCGCGGCAATAAATCAGCCGCGGAGCATTTCAGAGCGTATAGATTAATGGTCGCAGACGTTATCGCCGGTCTCGAGAGTTCCATTAAGATAAGCCATTACCACGCTCTCCGGTTCAGCCGGCTGCGCGCCAACTACAACGTTTATCCCGGATTGCGCAAAGAGCCCACAAGCCCTCTGGCCCATTCCACCTGCTATAACGAGATTTACACCTTCTCCATGAAGCCATTTGGGCAGCAGCCCCGGCTCATGCGGCGGCGGAACGAGGGTTGTCTTCGTGATGATTCGCTTCTCATCAGGATCGACCTCGAATATCATGAATTTCTCGCAGTGGCCGAAGTGCATACAGAGCCGGCCATCTGAAATCGGTAATGCGATAAGCATTTTATTATTCTCCTTGGTAGTTTGGTTCAGGGTATCAGCCAAGCCGGCGGCTATGGGTTCAAAGGCTATTGCAGCGCCGGATTTGGCATAGTTATACACATACGGTGTGCCAGCATCCCCGGCAGTGACAACCAGCGGATCGAGCGGTACCCGTCCGAGGAACGGAACATTCATCTCATAAGCCATCCGCTCACCACCACCTGATTTGAATATGTCGACTACCTCTCCGCAATGGGGACAGATAAATCCACTCATATTTTCTATCACGCCGAGAACCGGTAGATTAAGCTGCCGGCAGAATTGAATCGATTTCCGCACATCGGCAAGCGCTACATCCTGCGGAGTGGTGACGACCACGGCGCCATCAGCATCGGCAAGAGTTTGAATAACCGAAAGAGGCTCATCTCCGGTTCCCGGCGGGCAATCTACAACAAGGTAATCGAGCTCGCCCCAATTGACCTCCTCTATAAACTGCTTGATAACACCTGCTTTCATCGGACCGCGCCAGATGATCGCGTCGTCGGCATCCTGCAGCATAAAGCCGATTGAGATAACCTTGAGATTACCGACTTCAGCCGGTGTCAGCTTCACACCATCTGATTCAAGCCTGTGGTTTTCGAGATGAAGCATCTTGGGGACACTCGGGCCATGGATGTCTATATCAAGGATCCCGACTCTATTTCCAGCAAGGCCAAGCGATACGGCAAGGTTAACCGCAACCGTGCTCTTGCCAACTCCACCCTTGCCGGAAAGCACGACGATCTTGTGCTTGATGCGCCGGAGCGTTTCCTCCCGGTTAATAGCCACCATAAACTCATCCAGGTTCTGCGGGCTGTCAGTTCCGCATGAGCCACACCCATGCCCGGAATTGCAATTACCACTATGAGACATTATCTACTCCTCGATTGATTGTTGACCTGTCATATTGAATAAAGCGTCCCAAATCTCATGCAATGCGCTGCTGACGGGACCTTTTGAATACTCGATAACACTTTTTCCGGCTAATTGAGCAGCGGTAACAACCGGGTCGTATACTATCCGGCCCAGCACCGGAATCTCATGACCGGCAGCTAAATCCTCGATCGCCCCGGCTTTATCCGGATTGATGTCCGCTTTGTTTATAACGATGCATGCCGGAACCCGGAAATGCGAAGCCAGCTTTGCAACACGTTCGAGATCATGGATGCCGGATACCGTAGGTTCGGTGACTATCACTACACGGCTTGCTCCCGCAAGTGATGCAATCACAGGACAACCGATTCCCGGCGGACCATCGGTCAATATCAGCCCCGCATTCGCAGCATGTGCAATTTCCCTCGCTTTGTTCCGAATAAGGGTTACAAGCTTGCCTGAATTCTCTCCGCCGGCGTTGAGCCTCGCATGCACCATCGGACCGACCCGTGTCCGCGAGACAAACCACCGACCGCTCACCATATCTTCCATATCGATCGCCCCGACCGGACAGACCGTAGCGCACACTCCACATCCCTCACACGCTCCAGGATCTATTCGATATGTCTTTGCAATCAGGTCATTAGCAGGACCATCCAGGCTTATTGCGCCGAAACGGCACGCATTCACGCAGCGCATACAGCCAAAGCATTTGTCAGCATCTATCCTTGCAGACTGCCGGCCGGTAAAATTATGAGTTTCCAATACATCAGGCTGGAGCACCAGGTGAAGATCCGCCGCGTCAACATCGCAATCCACCACAACCGGATCAGCAGCCAGGGTAGCAAAAGCCGCGGCAATGCTGGTCTTGCCCGTCCCACCTTTTCCGCTGAGGATTACAATTTCCTTCATGCCCGACCATCCTTCAACAAGGTGTCAGCCAGCCGCTCGAAATACCCGCATACATCGGGAACAGCATCAACCGCAAGAATTCCGCGGGAATATGCTTCGGCAATTTTACGATCGTGCGGAAGCCGGCCCCATATCGGAATGTTCTGCTCCTCGCAGAAGCGTTCAACGCGATCATCACCGATATCCGAACGATTAATGAAAACTCCGCACTCCAGCGAGAGCTCGCGGACCGTATCGACAGCCAGCGATAGATCGTGCAAGCCAAAAGCTGTCGGTTCCGCGACAAGAACAACTCTATCTGAGTTTTTGAGCGAAGTAACAACAGGGCACGATGTCCCCGGCGGCGCATCAATAATCGTGATACGATCTTTCGAAGCGCGTCCCGCGACTGCCCGGATAAGCGGGGGGCTCATTGCTTCACCCACATCTAACCTGCCATGAATAAATCCGATCCCATCCGCCATACCACACTCGATAACACCTATCGCTCTGCTGACCTCCGTTATCGCTCCCGCTGGACAGACACGGGCACAGCCTCCGCATCCATGACAGAGTTCCGGGAATGTAAGGGTGGTATTTGCCAGCGATGTGATAGCGTGGAACCGGCAAAACTCACTGCATTTGCCGCAATTGTTGCACAAGCCCTCATCGACTTGCGGCACCGGTATCCTGACTTCATCCGATATCGTGATGTTTGGCCGCAGGAATAAGCATCCATTCGGCTCCTCAACATCACAATCGATGTATTGAACATCGCGGGTTCGCGCGAGCACGCGGGCGAGATTTGTGCTCACGGTTGTCTTACCGGTTCCACCTTTGCCGCTGGCTACGGCGATCCTCATCACCGCGCCCTCATCATACGTGCTCCGCATTTGGAGCAGGTCTTTTCAGAGCAGGGCACGCCGCGCTCATGCTGTTCACGATGCCCGCAGGACGGGCAAACGCACTCACCGCCAGGGCCGGCCCAGGCTGGTTTTCCACCCATCCGGCCTCTACCCTGACCTCCAACAGGTCCGGTTCCATCTCCTCTTGGCATTGTTTGATCCTTTCCGTCGCCTTATACGGCGGCTTTATTACTGCCAGTGACCCTCGACATCCGGGCCGCTGGCTGCTTCTAACCGACCATCATTATACGCCGCAAGAGCCTGCGATACGGTCCCCGTGGAGCCCGTATAGACCTTAATCCCCGCGGCATTAAGAACACGAAAAGCTTTAGGGCCGCAGTGACCGGTGAGCACCGCTTCCACACCACGCCTCGCAAGCATCTCGGCCGTCTGGATCCCCGCGCCCTGAACAGCGTTCAGGTTCGGCGAGTTTTCAACGCTCTGCCACTCCCCCGAATCGGAGTCATAGATCATGAAGCTGTGGGCTCGTCCGAAACGAGGATCCACCTGTGCTTCCTTATCCGTTCCTGCAGCGGAAACAGCTATTTTCATCGTTAATCTCCTTATAAGGCTGCACTTAAGTGTTATATACACCTAGTTTGATACAGAATTATCCCCTCAGGGGTTCGCAGTTGATATTACTCCTGCTGATCTACCGTTTCAGGCTGATCTTTTGGAATCAGACCGAGATAATCAGCCATCGCATAACGCAAAGCGTCCACACCGAGGTTCGAGCAATGCATCTTATCTTCAGGCAGTCCGCCGAGGTATTGAGATACATCCTCCGGGGTCAGGCACATCGCCTTTTCAAGCTCCATGCCGCATGCGAGCTCGGTGGTTGCGCTGCCGCTGGCAATCGCCGCGGGACAGCCCTTACACAGGAAACCGATATCGACTATTTGCCAGTCCGCAACCCTTATGCTGATGCACATAAAATCACCACAGCCCGGATCACCGATAAGCCCGATACCATTTGCATCTTCCACCATACCAACATGCCTTGGATCCGAGAAATGGTCCAGGACCTGCGAGCTATATAACATCTTTTGGCACCATAAATTTAGCAGAAGCGAGCGCTTTCAAACAGCCGGCTTGAAACAAACACGCTTTCAGCTCATAAAGCCGGCCGCGTTTGCGGATCAACTCCGCCTCAACAGTCAGCAGCTCCCCAACCAGAACCGGCTGCCGATACTGCACATTCAGCCGCACCGTCATCGCCGTTACACCCTGACTGAAGAGATAGTTAGTCATAGCTGAATCCAGAACAGTCGCTATGATCCCGCCCTGCACCATTCCGGGGTAGCCTTGATAAGCATCCCCGAGGGTGAAGTTCGCCCCGATTTTACCATCACCACGTGCAGAGAATGTCAGCTTCAAGCCATCAACATTCGCTCTGCCGCATGCAAAGCAGCGCTGGTGTATAGGCTCTTCAGTCGTTATCGGTTCCATAATAGCGAACACCCAACTGCACTCCTGCATGCTATGTGTAACTTACACTTATATCATATAGTACACTTCCGCCGCTGTCAAACGATTTTTGCATGGGGAAGGGACAAAGAAATTTTGGATTATGAATTCTTAATTCTGAATAGCCATAGGTGGTAGTCTGATCTTATCCTGTATCTATAGCAGTGTGATGTATTGGCAGATTAGATTGTGTGCGAAACCTTCTGCCAGATTGTCACTACACTACCTGAAACTCAGTAGTATCTATCTAGATCAGACTCCCGCTATACAAGTATTCAAAATTGAGAATTAAGGATTAACTCCCTTCCCCATCCAAAGCGTTATCCCAGCTCCAGAGAATAGGGCCAGCCGGCCAGGCCGCCGTCGAGGAAGCTCACATTCCGGAAGCCTGCCCCATTGAGAATACGTTGAGCCTCGTATCCTCTCAGGCTGATCTTACAAAAAGCCACTATCTCCTTATCCGCGGGCAGTTCGCCCAACCGCGCCCGCAGCTTTCCGAGCGGGATGTTAACAACTCTCGGGTTTTTAAGCGCCATAGCCGCCACTTCCTGTGGGCTCCTGACATCCAGTAGAACGAAGTCCTCTCCGCTGTCGATCTTCATTTTGACCTGGGCGGGGCTCAGGCCTTTCGCGATACCGTTCATCTTGTTATCGATGACATTCGCCGCATGCGCAAGCGGATCAACAGCCGAGGAATACGGCGGCGCATATCCGAGGTCGAGTTCCGCTATATCGGTCGTGGCAGCGCCGTAAGAAAGAGCAGTCGCAACAACATCGATCCTCTTCGCCACATCCCCCATGCCAACAGCCTGTATACCCAGGAGCTTACCTGTCTCGGCGTTGGATATCATCTTCAGCACCATCGGTTTCGCGGTCGGATAATAATGAGCTCTATCCGGTCCGGGGGTCAAAGCGGTAACGCAGGGTATGCCCTGTTTCATGCATTCTTTCTCAGATAATCCGACCCGGCCCACGCTGAAATCGAACGCCTTGAATATCACAGTCCCCAGCACGCCGGGGAACGTGGACTTTCCACCGGTAACATTGTCACCAATAATACGGCCATGCTTATTCGCGGTAGAACCCAGCGGCACATAGCACGGCTGCCCGGTGAGGCGGTTTGTGCTCTCAACGCAATCGCCGCCGGCATAGATATCGGGGTCGCTGGTCTGCAGGCGCTCGTTCACCTTGATCGCGCCCGTCGCGCCGATCTCCAGCCCCGCATCCCGTGCCAGCTTCGAATTCGGACGAACCCCAATAGCCACAAGCACAAGGTCGGCTTCCACCGTGCCGTTATCGGTCACGACGCCGGTCACCCTGCCCTGATCATCACCCTCGAGCTTGACCACCCGCGTGCCGGTCATCAAATTAACACCTTTAGCTTTCAGGTGCTTTGCGAGGTGAACGGCAATCTCCGGGTCCAGAAACGCCGGGACCACGCTGTCCATCATCTCGACCATCGTCACGCTGAGCTCATGCGTCGCCAGAGCCTCGGCGACTTCCATTCCAATGAGCCCTGCGCCCACTATCACGGCTCTCTTGCAGCCGTCGAGAACAGCGGACTTTATGCCTTCGGCGTCGTGCGGGTGATTGAGCCGGAAAACACCCTTCAGATCTGATCCGACAAACGGAGGCATCACGGCGTCGGCTCCCACAGCCAGAATGAGCTTGTCATAAGCTATCTCGCTCTTCTCACCGGTCTCCAAAGCGATCACCTCTACGACCTTTCGCTCCCTGTCGATCTTCTCGGCAAGCGTCCTGCCCAGCACCTTGATATCTTTTACGTTCTTAAAGAACGCGGCATCGCGAAGCGCACCTGCCGGCGTATTCATCAGCTCATCCGCAGTTGCGATCTCTCCCTGAATGTAATAAGGCATCCCACAGCCGGCATAAGATAGGAGATCCCCGCGCTCTATGATGGTAATTTCAGCCGTAGGATCGAGCCTTCTTGCTCTCGCAGCGGCTTTTGGTCCACAAGCAACACCACCAATAACGACAATTTGGTTGGCCATGACATTATTATCCTTTGCGCTTTAATATGGATAAGTTATAAGTGCATGTTACACTTAATGCCATACACGCGCAACATGGAATCTCAAGGCACAAGGCTATAATTCATTGATACTCCGGGATAAAAAAAGCCTGGTGGCTAGCATGCGTTTGTATGAACAATCTGGTATCATAGGGCAGGGGAATCCGAGCACCGTGGGATCTCGTTCAATCACCTATCTACGCCTCTCAATAACGGATAGATGCGAGATGCAGTGCCTCTACTGCAAGCCTCGGGGATTCACCACCTCACAAACAACCTCAGCACTTTCGATCCATGAGATAACAAATCTCGTCCGCGCATTTGCCAATTGCGGAGTCACAAAAGTAAGGTTGACCGGCGGAGAACCGCTGACTCGCGCTGATGTGATAGAGATTGTGGGCGCCGTCGCCAATACGCCGAGAATCGATACTTTCGGCCTGACCACCAACGGCACAGGACTTGCCGAACTGGCGCCGGACCTCGCGCGCGCGGGGCTTCAACGCATCAATATCAGCCTGGACAGCCTCAACCGCGATACATTCCGCCGCATCACCGGGCGCGATATGCTCAATAATATCCTTAACGGCATCGATGTGGCGCTGAGCTGCGGCTTTAGAAGGATCAAGCTTAACACCGTGATAATGCGCGGTATCAATGATTCGGAAATTCCAGCCTTTGCCGAACTGGCGCGCAAAATGCCAGCCGAAGTCAGGTTTATCGAGCTTATGCCCCTGGGTCACAGCCGCGACCTCTGGCAAGAGCTGCATATTCCCGCATCCGAGATCAGGTCGATGCTGGGTGATCTTTCCTCACTGCCACACGAGCCCGGCTCATCCGCCCGGCTTTATTCGCTTCCTGGAGGGGGCACGGTAGGAATTATAAGCCCGATTTCAGAAGCGTTCTGCAGTGAGTGCGGCCGTATCAGGGTAACCTGCACGGGCATAATTAAGCCGTGCCTTCGCCTGCCGGTGGAGGAAGACCTTCGACCGCTGCTGAATGAACCCGACCTAACGGAGAGGCTGGGGCGGATGCTAGTCGGGTTGGCGCGGCATAAGTTGACCGCTGCATCGAAAGATGACACTGTCGAAACCGACGCTATGTGCATGGTTGGAGGATAGGAACTGCCATGTTTCACGTGAATCAGGATGAGCTTCTGAACCCGGACAAGGCGCTGGAGATTATACTCGACTCGGTTCCCACGCTGGAGACGGAAGTGGTGGAGCTGGCGGAGAGCCTGGGCCGCGCGCTGGCGGAGGATATTATCGCCGATTCCGATCTCCCGCCATTCGATAACTCCACCATGGACGGTTACGCAGTCATCGCCGCGGATACCACAGGCGCGACCGAACATGAGCCACGCCGGCTGACCGTGCTTTCAGAGGAGCCCGCCGGAACCGTAATCTCGGAAAAAGTAACTCCGAGAACAGCCGTAAGAATAATGACAGGCGCCGCGATTCCAACCGGCGCGGATGCCGTGGTAATTGTGGAGCATACCATCACCCCGCAGGATCGTGAAAGCGACGTCCTGATCTACCACGAAGTGAAACGCGGTGAGAATACCCGGCCCGCCGGTGAGGATGTAAAGCGCGGAGAGGTGGTCTTGCGAGCCGGTGCGCGGATCGGACCTGCGGAGATGGGAATGCTGGCGTCGCTTGGAAAGGCGAAAATCCGGGTCACCAGGAAGCCGCGGGTAGCCTTGATCACGACCGGCAACGAGATCGTGGATGTGAACGATATTCCCGGCCCGGGCCAGATCCGCGACAGCAATCGCTATTGTGTGCTCGGGCAGGTGCTTGTAAGCGGGGGAATGGTTTCGATGTTCCGGCGCGTATCCGACAAGAGCGGCGATATGGAGCAAGCGCTGCTAGCGGCGGCGGAGGTTTCGGACATCATTATCACAACAGGTGGCGTTTCGGTAGGCCGTTATGATCTGGTTAAGGACGCCATAACCGAGCTGGGCGAGTTATATTTCTGGAAGATCGCGCTCAAGCCCGGCAAACCGGTGGTCTACGCTAAAATCGCCGGTAAACCGGCTTTCGGGCTGCCTGGAAATCCGGTTTCATCGATGGTGACATTCGATCTCTTCGTTCGACCCGCAATGCTGCGGATGATGGGGGTGCGGGACATAAACCGTGCGACGGTTCCAAGCATCGTGCAACAGAATATAAAGCACGAAGTGGGCCGAAGGGAATTTGTTCGGGCTGTAACGATCTGGCGTGAAAATGGGTATATATCAACCCCGACCGGCAGCCAGGGGTCCGGGCGACTGAGCTCGATGCTCGGCGCAAACTCATATATAATTATCTCCGAGGACCGCGGCAACATCAGCGCCGGCGAACAGCTGGAGGTGATCCTGTGGAGCCCATGACAAAGGATCCTGAACAACGTGGTAACGGCTTCAGCTTCAATATAAAGGAGATTATCGGATCTCTGGGCGATCTCGGCACTCTTCTGCCGCTTACCATAGGGCTGATAGTACTGAACGGTGTCAGCTCTGGCCGCGCATTTATGCTGCTGGGTATTACTTATCTGGCAGTTGGGCTTTTCTACCGTCTCCCTGTCCCCGTCCAGCCGCTCAAGGCAACCGCGGCAATCGCAATTGCCGCGGGCGCAACCACAGGCCAAATCCGAGCAGCAGCGCTGTGGACGGCTCTTATATTATTCGTACTTACCGTGACCAGGCTGATCGATTTCCTAAGCGATATCTTTCCGAAGGTGCTGGTGCATGGGCTCCAATTTGGCCTGGGACTGATTATGGTAAGATCGGGATGGAAACTCGTCCTGAGCTTTCCTCATTCTCTTGGCTCGACAGTCCACGGTATGCATGCCGCGCAGGCATCCGCCGGTTGGCTGCCCAGCGGCGCCGATTTCTCTAGCGCGCTCATCCTGCTGGTCCTTCCGCAGATCCCACTGACGCTGGGCAACGCGATTGTAGCGACGCGGGACTGCGCACTGAGTTACTTCGGACCGAAGGGCAGGCATGTCACCGCCGGCAGCCTCGCGGGAACAATGGCACTTGCGAACCTTTGCTCGGGGATTTTCGGAGGTACACCGGTCTGCCACGGCGCCGGTGGGCTTACCGCGCATTATCGCTTTGGCGCGCGGACCGGCGCCGTAGGTGTGATACTGGGCACGGTTTTCATAGCGGCAGGGCTCGCGGGCACGCATTCGCTTTCGATCCTATCGGCTGCGCCGGGCTGGCTTCTCGGAGGACTGCTGGCTTATGTCGGAGTGCGGCATGGACTGTTGGCAGCGGATTCTCTGCGCCAGCCCGCTTCGGCGGTTTCCGTTCTCGGTATGGGCGCCGTCAGCTTCCAGACCGGTAACCTTCTGTTGACGCTCGCGGTCGGGCTGGCGATCAAGTTCCTGCTGCAGGACGCTCCGGCATGGGCGCGCCGTCGAGCAGCCGAGCGGGCAGCGTAAGAAAGGTATATGATGGAACTTACGCATCTGGACGATAAAGGCAATGTGAAGATGGTCGATACATCCGGTAAGCCGGTCACGCTCCGCCGCGCCGTCGCGACAGGAACGATCTATATGCAGGAAACGACGCTTGAAATGATCGCCGAGGGCAATATTCCGAAGGGTGATGTATTCGCTTCGGCAAGAATCGCCGGAATTATGGCCGCGAAGCGCTGCGATGAGTTGATCCCGCTGTGCCACAGCATTCCGCTGGACAGCGTGAGCGTGGAACTGCATCCTTTGACAGATTGTGACGATCTTGCAAGGGTGGAGATCAGGTCGGAAGTCATTTGCCGCGCGCAGACCGGCGCCGAGATGGAAGCGCTGACTGCTGTATCCATTGCCGCTCTCACAATCTACGATATGATCAAAGCAATCGACCGAACGGCTGTAATCGGAGATATCAAGCTGATGGAAAAATCCGGCGGTAAGAGCGGTGAGTTTATCCGGGGAGATCATTAATGCCGGGAAAAATAGTTTCGGTAAACCTGGCGCAGAGGAAAGGCGAACCTAAATCACCAGTATCCGAGGGTATGTTAAGAGCCGGATACGGGCTGGAGGGTGACGCGCATGCAGGCGAACCGCGCCAGGTGAGCCTGCTCGCCCGGGAAGCTGTCGATGCCTGCGCCGATAAGGGACTCGAGCTAAAATCCGGCGATTTCGGCGAAAACATCACAACTTTCGGTATCGATCTGGCTTCGCTCCGCATCGGCGAGCGGCTGGCGGTCGGCTCCGAGATAATCCTGCAGATATCCGATATCGGCAAGACGTGTGTGAATCCGTGCAGCATCGGCAAGCGCCTGGGCGAGTGCATAATGCCGAAATCAGGGATATTTGGTAAGGTGGTGCGCGGCGGGCGAATCGCGCCGGGCGATACGGTGGATCGCGTTAACCTTAAGGCAGGAGCTGTGATTACGTCCAGCGACAGATGCTCTCGGGGCGAACGCGATGACGAGAGCGGACCGCTGCTGGTCGCATTGCTCCGCGAGATCGGTATAGCGCCGGTGGATTATTCCGTTCTTCCCGATGACGAAGCTGGGCTCGTGGAAAAGCTGATATTTCTTAGCGACCGCTGCGCCGTGGATTTGATCCTGACCACCGGCGGCACCGGCTTCGCGCCGAGAGATCGCATGCCCGAAGCGACGCTCTCGGTTATAAACTCACCCGCGGCGGGAATCTCGGAGGCTATCAGGCAGGAAGGGATGCGCCATACACCGATGGCTTGTCTTTCACGGGGGGTAAGCGGACTGAGGGACAGGACCCTTATCGTAAACCTTCCCGGCAGCGCTCGCGCCGTTACGGAGAGCCTGGATCTTCTGCGAACCATACTTCCCCACGCGCTGGAGGTCCTGCGCTCGGAGATAACCGACTGCGGCCGCCGTGAATAATTCTTCGCTGACCTTGTTGTGAGCATATGAAGGCGGGGGAAGAGGCTGCCACCTCTTCCCCCAGTCAGTTTAGACCTTCTGCCTGATTCAGGCGCCTTTTTGCTGATCCTTAACCGGCTTGCGATCCCGCTCATCCTTCTTGCTCCTGATTTCAGAAAGACGAGACATGACCTCAGCAAAGACCACACGGTCCGCCGAGAGCCGGCCTCTGGACTCACGCAGATAGTTCTGCAAAGTACCGTTTGCCATTTCGCTCACTCCTCCGGCAGGCGGAACCGGTCTAACTATCTTGTATGACGCCATAACAACCCCAGCAGTTCCACCTGTGATTACTGTTTTTTCTACACCGCTTTGGCGGGAATACTTAAGCATCCGTCAAGAACGATTAGGACCAGGTGAAAATGGTGGATGTGGAAAACGGAGCAGAGAACCCGCAGAAATGGTTCGTGCTGGCGCTCGCAGCCACCGGTACGTTCATGGGAATGCTCGACATAACCATCGTCAACGTCGCCCTGCCCACGCTCACTAAAGCATTCGACACCAGGATCGCGATCAGCCAGTGGTATATGCTGGGCTACGCGCTCGCCATTACGATCCTGCTGCTTCCCGCGGGTAAAGCATCCGATATTTTTGGCCGAAGGTGCATTTACGGGCTCGGAGTTGTCGTTTTTACAGCCGGCTCAATTTTCAGCGGCTTAGCTATCTCGAGCGGGTTCCTGATCGTAGCCAGGCTTATACAGGGAGTGGGGACAGCTATGCTGACCGCGGCAGGGCCCGCGCTGGTTACCGAGGCTTTCGGACATTCGGGAAGGGGAAAAGCACTCGGATTTATCGGAGTGGGAACCGCGCTTGGGATGCTGCTTGGCCCGTTGGTGGGAGGGCTGCTGGTACATTACGCAAATTGGAGATGGATATTTTTCGTAAATGTGCCGATAGGAATCACGCTTGCCTGCCTGCTCAAATGGCACGTGATCGATCTTAATGAAGCTCGCGAGGGGAAGATAGATGTACCCGGCGCCGTGCTGATGGGCATTGCGCTTACGGCGCTGCTGCTCGCTATGACCTACGGACAGACCCTGGGCTGGCTCTCAGCGCCGATCGACGGTGCAATTGTTTTGGCTATCGTTTTGGGGGTATGGTTTATCGTGCGCGAGTTGAGATCAGCGGAACCAGTACTCGATCTACGGCTATTTCACGATAGAGTATTTTCCACACAGAATATAGCGGGATTCGCCAATTATGCGGCGATGATTCCATCCGCGGTGTTTATGCCGTTTTATCTGCAGGATGTGCTGCATTACGGAGCTAATGTAACCGGATTCGTGCTCGCATCTTCACCATTCACGCTTGCGGTGGTGGCGCCGATTTCGGGAGCATACTCGGATAAAGTCGGCGCTTGGGGACTGGTGCTGGTCGGGTTAATTATTACGGGGGTGGGTTCGTTTCTTATGTATGGGCTCACTGCCGATTCAGGATGGTTTGCAGTTGTTTGGAGGATAATTTTATTGAGCGTAGGGTCGGGGCTGCTGGTATCACCAAATTCAAGCGCGGCGCTAAGCGCGGCTGGCGAGGAAAATCTGGGAATGGCTTCAGCGATACTTGCGCTCGTAAGGAACTCGGGGATGGTTTTAGGGATTGCACTCGCGGCGGCTATTATCAGCACAGCAATGCGAGGTCATTCGCTGACACAGGCGCTCGAAGCAGGTGGATATCAGTCCGGAACAGATTTGCTGCAGGGCTTGAAAGAAGCATTTCTGGCTGGAGCAGGTATCGCTTTTATCGGAGCGATTGCATTTTTTATCGGCAGTGGTCCCGAGAAAATGAGTTTCGCTTTTAATCTGATCAGAAAGAGATTATTATATAATCGTGGATAACAGTAAAATCACCCCTCAAAGCACCCCCAAATGGCTCATTCTCACGCTTGTATGTATGGGCACTTTCATGTCTACCCTGGACATCAGCATAGTGACTGTCGCCATGCCTACTCTGCGCTCGGTGTTTCATACGACCGTAGCTGTAAGCCAGTGGTTCGTGCTTTCATATAACTTCGTAATTACAATTCTGCTCCTTACGTTCGGCAAGCTCGGAGATATGATCGGACGCAGGCGGCTTTATAGCTACGGAATACTCGTGTTCGTTACGGGGTCGGCGGCGTGTGGGCTGTCGATATCGGCAGCGATGCTCATCCTGGCCAGAGCGGCGCAGGGGATCGGGTCCGCGGTGACGATGTCCGCCGGACCGGCCCTCGTAAGCGAGGCATTTCCCGAAGGTGAGCGCGGAAGAGCGTTGGGATTCATAGGGATGGTAGTCGCGGCGGGGCTGCTCGCGGGGCCGCTTATCGGCGGAGCGATAGTCCAATATCTGAGCTGGCACTGGATGTTCTTTTTGAATGTGCCGGCCGGCCTTGTGCTCTCGGTGCTGCTCTCGACTCGCGTCCAGGGGTTCAATACAAACCAGAACGGCAGGCTCGATATCCTCGGAGCGGCGTTGATGGCTGTCTCGATATCATCCGCGCTGATGGGGCTCACCTACGGCCATGATTTCGGCTGGGGCTCCGCGCTCACCCTTTCGATCTTCGGCTTGGCAGTTATCTCCGCTATATTATTCCTGAAAACCGAGGCACGCGTTAAAAATCCTGTTCTCGATCTGCGTTTATTCAAGAACCGTGGGTTCAAAATCGGGGCGATATCGGGGTGGGCGAGTTATGCATCGACTATTCCGGTATTGGTCTTTATGCCGTTTTACATCGAGGACATCCTGCATTATCAGCCGGATAAAATGGGAATGATTCTCGCCTCCGGACCGCTCACGCTCGCGTTCATCGCTCCCATCGCGGGACATCTTTCCGACAGGATCGGCTCAAGGGCGCTTACGTCGCTCGGGCTCGCGATTGCGGGGGTAGGGCTTTTCAGCATGCAGTGGTTGACGCCCGCATGCAACTGGTTCGACGTCGCATGGCGGCTGGTGCTGATGAATCTGGGCAGTGCGATGTTCGTACCGCCGAACTCCAGCTTTATTATGAGCTCGGTAAAGGTAGAAGACTATGGCGTAGCTTCAGGGACAATCGCTCTTGTGCGGAATTTAGGAATGGTATCGGGTATCGCTCTGGCGGGAGCAATAATCACTTCCGCCGAGCAGCATGCTATTTCGGGTGAGTTACTGATCCAGCACCTGGCGTTCATTTCCGGTCTGAAGAGCGCGCTGCTGTTTGGAATGGTGCTATCATTCGGAGCGGCGGCGGTATCGGCAATGAGGGTTCATCCGGTGAAGAAAGAGGTAGTGAGTTAACGCAGTCAAAACTCCGCCTTCATATCAGCTAATTCTTCATCGGGCGGGGCGACTGCGACGGGAGCTATCAGCGGATGCCCAGACGCCAGGCGCGAAAGCGCGAACAAACGTCTCGCTATGGAATTGTCCGGTTCTGTGCCATCGTAAGATGCTCCGTAGCCAAGGAGCGCGGCGCCGAGCAGAGATGCATTGGAGGATGTAGTCGCATAAACCCGCTTACCCGTGTAGACCTGCGTGATCCAGTTCCATAGCATGTTCTTCGCCGGTCCGCCTACCACCAACATCTTCGCGGGCCGCACCTTGTATCGATCCTCCATCATTTCGATGCAACTCCGCAGCGTCGCAGACATTCCCTCCAGCGCTGCTAGTGCGATATCGCCGATGGAATGAGATTCGATAAGACCGGTGATGCTTCCGGCTGCGCGTGGGTCCCAGGTGGGGGCGCGTTCTCCTCCGAGAGCTGTGTTGAACCGCAGCGGGGTATTTGCGGGTGAGCGTAATTTGCTTTTAAGAGCGTCGAGAGCCAGCGCTTCGAGCTCCGAATCCGCGTTTTCTCCACCAGCCAAAAATCGCAAGCCGCGCACCCAGTCCCACACTTTTCCGCTACGAAGCATCGGCGCAACCACGCACCACGGAGAATCGGCAAGCGATGCCGCGGTTGCAAGCGGGTAGTGGAACACGGTTTCACGGGGTGAAGATCGAGGGCGCGGCGAATCGATCACGAGCATGGGCGAGTCGCTCGATCCGCGGACATTGATCACCGTATCACGATCACCAAGCAGCGCAAGTGCTCCGAGAGAGCTGTCACCTGCTCCGATAGATATGGAAACCAGGTCGGGCAATCCGAGCAGATCGCGGAGGTCAGTCAGAGCGGGTTCGGGGACTGCATTCCTCCAGGCAGGAGCTGTTGCTGGAAGAAGCTCGCGCACGCGTCCGGGCTCTATTCCGGGCATGGCAGCTTTGATAAGATCATTCACCCCGGAAGGCACGGGTTCGGCGGTGCGGAAATCATAGAGCCCACTGATAGTTGTCTGGGTGAAATCAGAAAAGAGCCTGCCGGGGTCGGCGGGACAACCGGCGCAGCGCAGAAGTTCCGAGGCGAATGCAGTATTTGGAGGCACGACCGCAGCCGCATCATTTAAGTCCAGGCCCTGAGTTTTAACCAGGTGCGCGAGCCCTATGGCCATATTCCCCGGCTGCATCCTGTTCATGGTCTGGGCTTCCGCTCCGCCAAGGATATCCTCAAACGCTTCCGAGCAGATACCGGTATCGTCGGTATTATCGTAGAGGCTGACATAACGCGGATCGATACTGCCGTCGCGAAGCACGGCGAAAATGCCGGGGAAGGTGGTGCTGATTCCTATCGACCGCGCGAGCGCGGTTTCGCGGGATTTTCGCTTCAAGTCCGCAATACATTCGGCAATGAGCTTCACCCAGACCGAGGGATCTTTGCGGCTGATCTCGTCCCCACACGGCCTGGATTCGGTCCACGCGCTCGATATTATCAATTCGGCAGGTAAGCCGTTCTCTTCCACAACCCCGATCAGCATCGCGGTGATGGTCTGCGTGGATATATCGATTCCGATTGCGTGCTTTATAGAGCTCATGGCCTCCCGTGCAGGAACCCGAAGAAAAAGATAGGGAAGAGCATATAGATAGCTCCGCCCATCATCAAAGCGTAAGGGCTGAGCCTTTTTCGCATGGTCATTTCACCCCAGAGAACAAATGACGCCAGCAGCGCGACTATTATCGTAGCTATCCCTTCCATGCCCAGTTCGCTGAATCCCCATCCGGTGCAGATGATGCCTATAGCCGGAAGCACACTGCTCTGAAATACCATTGCCCCGGTAATATTTCCCAGAGCCAGTGTATCTTTCCTGTGCCGCATCCACGTAACCGAGTTGAATTTTTCAGGCAGCTCGGTAGCGATGGGGGTGATAATCGCGCTTACGACCAGCGCTGATATCCCGAGAGAGGTCGAGAACCTGGTAACGCTGTCGACGAAAAGCCTCGCGCCGAAGATGATAAGCGCGAGCCCGGACAGTAGCTGCACCACAACAATGAACAGATTCGGGATATCTGCCTTGCGGTGGAAGTGCAGCGGGCGCATCTCACAATCGTCATGAACGCAATCCGGACACTTGAACGTCAGGTAAACATATCGCGCATAAGCTCCAAGTAATACAACGGCTATTACGAGCTTCGCGGGCCGGTAGGGGATCAGAGCCGCCACCAATGCGAGGAGATATACGAGGAAGAAGGACCTTAAATCGTGCCCTACCACCTTGTAATCCGCCTGGATAGTCGATTTCCGGCGCTTGCAGCGTGCGAAGTAGATAACAGCAACCCCGGTAACGAACATCGCCAGGGTGCTGAGCATCATAGGAGCGCCGAGTATAGCTCCAATTCCCGCCTCCGAGTTACTTTTTCCGCCCTGTATAAACGCAACCAATGGGACCGAAGTCTCGGGCAGCGCCGTACCAACCGCCGCGAACACGCTGCCCACAGCCCCTTCGCTCACTTTAAGGTGTTTTCCAAACCATTCGATCGCGTTTGTAAAGAGCTCAGCGGCCAGAAAGATCAGCCCCAAGCCGATTATGAGATAAATAACTGTCATTTACTTAATTTAGTGCTGGCTTGATTTATGCCGTCGCTTTAGTCCTCCCCGCCTCCAAAACTTTCGAATATCTGTCCGAGCCAGGATTCTTTGCGCCTGGGTTTGTCTGTCCTGGAGTCGTGATCTTGCTCACGATCGCGATGATCGTGGTGCTTATCATTTTCATAATAATGATCCGAGCGTCGTTCCGATTGTCGCTCCACCGGACGAGCTTCACTCATGGATTGCGCGGGACCACTGGTGGCTGCCATCTCAAGGATCTTTTCCAGCTCGCCTCTATCGAGCCACACACCTTTGCAATCCGGGCAGATGTCTACTTCCACGCCATACTTCTCGACTGCTCTAAGACGCGCATCACATACGGGACAATTCATACTATCCACCTCCGAGATGTTATACGGCCAGCTTGCATCTGTCACATACCAAAAAGACCTTTGTCCTCCCATAAACGGCTCGGACAAAGGTCTTGCATTACGAAGCGTTCGCCGACGAAACCAGCCCTGTGCGCCTACACAAGACGGCTGTTGATCCCGTCGCCCCGCCCGCGGGCGGGATGCTACTCCCCTTTGATCGGGTATTCAATTGTGCTACCTAACTATACCACAATTCATACCAGGCATGCAACAGAGACTTTTACTCGCCTGGTCTTACACCACAGACTTTCCATTCGCGTGAAGATGCCGGCTTGCAGACGGTAACATTCACCCATTTAGGCGTTTCATCCTTGAAAACGAACTTGACCGGCACATCCACAAGTCTATCATTAACATAAACAGGCGCGAAAACCGTATACCACAGCGCGCCAAGGCCCTTTTTATAGTATACGAAGGTTTTCGCGGTTTCCCGCGACTTTTCCCGACCGTTCCAACCGCCGGGAGCGGAAGGAATGGTATATTTCATCGCCTTATCCGGCCGTCCTCTGTAAACCTGCTGCACCCACTCCCAAGCGACCCTGTCCGGCGCTACGGGCTGAGTATACCGCCATCCTATCCACACGAAAAGCGCTATGAAGCCGACAATCGATGAAATAACTACCATCTTTATCTGCCAGGGCTTCACGCCGTTGCCCACATCGCGCGCGCCGTTGCGCTTGCACATCCAGGTGAACGCGAGCACGGTCCCGATTGTCATGAGGATCGCGCTCCACCAGAACGGGACGTTATAGTTCACTACTCCCAATCGGGGGAAGCTCAAGCGGTCGCTGGAGTAGATATATCCTCCGAGCGCTGCTCCGATGATCGCGGCGAGCCCCTGCGCGGCGCCCACGGCTCCAATAACTTCACCGCGCCTCTTCGTGGAAGTCGCCGATGCAACAAGCGCCATCCACGCGGGGAACGCAACCGTAAATCCGAGGCCGATAATTATTCCGGCCAGACCAGCTAATACGATGCTGCGGAACAGCGCAAGCACCCACAGCGCAATCGCGCTTCCGAAAAGCCCCCAGCATACAGCTACGCATCTGCCATATTTGTCTCCGAGCCTGCCAAGTGGAACAGCGAAAAGGCCCATCGCAGCCGCAACAGGCGCAACCGCAAGGCCGAACTGCTTCTCGTTAAGCCCAAGATGCTGAATAGCATAGAGCTTGACAACCGGCATCATCGTGCCGATCCCGAGGAAAATCACGCACGCAAGCACCAGCATATCAGGGACTTCCCCGAAGCTCCTCAGCATATTTCCAAGCTTGAACTCCGCGGGCGGTTCTTCGAGGGTCGTAAGCTCCACATGATCATGTAAAGGTTCTTTTTTCTCTTCACGAGCGTGAGAAGCTCCACCTATCCTCCGGGGGAGCAGGAGTGACATTATTACAACGCTGGCTATGAGCAGGGCTGATACGAGATAAAACGATGCAAGAATGCTGTGGAAAGCTTCGTCTACTACGCCACCGAGTAAAAACCCGAGCGCGATCCCGCTCATATAGGTGACATTAAGCATGCTCATGGCGGCGCTGTGGTGTTCTTCGTCGACCACATCGCCCACCGCCGCGAACGCATTCATCCACAAAGCGCCGCTCCCAAAGCCGTCGATTGCCTTGAGGATGAGAAGACCCCATATAGCAAATGGACCGTGCAGCCTGATCGTGAAATAAGCGGTGATTGCGGTAATTATAGGCCCTACGAGAAGGAGCGGTTTTCGACCGACTTTATCTCCCAGCGCCCCAAACCATGGGCGCGAAACAGCCTCGGCCAGCAGAAATGCCGCCATCACAACCCCAAGCTCAGTCGGTCTTTTCAGCACAAAAGCGACATACATCGGCAGTGCGGAGAGGTTGAGAATGGCATAAGCCAGCTCCGCCAGCAGAGCCGCCGCCCCCAGGCTGAGAAGGGGTCGATATTGGTGGAGGAACGCCTTGATTACTTTTCTACTTGGAATCAAGAGGCCTCCTCGTGGAGAAGAATAAATTCCATACGCATAATAGACTTGCCTAATGAGGATTAGATTATAAGTGCTATAAGTGCGCTAGAGGTGTTTCGGGAACAAGTTCCCGAAACACCACCATTACACCAATCATTACACCAGCCAAGTTCAGCATAGTTTTATGATTAGCTGATAACCACTTCCTTGCCTTCGTCGCTCGATTTGTAAATGCCGTCGAGGATCTTCATGACGTTAAGAGCCTGATCGCCTGTCACCGGCACTTCTGTATCGTTGATGATGGAATCGTAGAAAGCCCTGATCTCCGCCTCGTAAATATTCACGTTCGGGAGCTTGATGGGAGTGATGTCTACGATCGAGCCATTCATCTCGCTGAAGATCTTGAGTGGGCTGGTCTCGGCGCCGCCCTTGGTGCCAAGGAAGGTCGCGGTGAAGCGCTCATCGCCGAGGTTTGCCGCGAAGCTGGATTCGAGGACAATGCTCGCGCCGTTATCCAGGCGGATGAAGCCGGCGGCATAATCTTCGACCGTATAATTCTCCCAGTCCCACGGACCCCAGGCGCCGATATGACCGGGGGTGTTACCGATCTTGGTGAAAGCCTGGCCGGAAGCAGAAATCGGCTTCGGATGCCCCATCAGGTAGAGCGTGAAGTCGAGAGCATGCACGCCGATATCGATCAGCGGACCACCGCCCTGCTTCTCCTTATCGGTGAAAACGCCCCAGTTCGGGATTCCTCTGCGCCGCAGCGCCCACACGCGGGAGAAGTAGATTTCGCCCATATCTCCTGAGTCGATGAACCTCTTAACAGCCTGCACTTCCGGGCTGAAACGCATACACTGCGCAACCATGAGCTTTTTGCCGGTCTTTTTCGCGGCTTCGACCATCTTCGCGCCTTCGACAGCGTTGCGGGCAATCGGTTTTTCGACGATTACGTGCTTACCGGCGTTGAGGGCATCGATGGTCGGGTCCATATGCACGAAGTTAGGAGTGCATACATGAACGGCATCGATCTCTTCCATTTCGAGCAGCTTTTTGTAGTCCGTAAATACATGCGGAGCCTTAAAGCGCTCAGCTGATTTCTGAGCCCTTTCTTCGATGATATCGCAGCATGCGAATATCTTGATATCCGGCTGCTTTTCGAGCGCCGGCAGGTGGCTGCTGGTGGCAATTCCACCGGTTCCGATGATTCCAACGTTAAATGTCTTCACTTGTAAACCCCTCTCCAGGTTTTCATAGATATCATCATGCCTCGGCTGTGTCGAGACATTTCTCAAGGAAACGCACGAATCTTAACGCCGTTCCCCTCAGATCTAACTCAGGAAAATTATAATCGCTGGGGCAGTATATTTGTCTACCCCTAACCCTTAACAACACCCAGCGGGCGCATCTTGGCTACCAGGCGGGATATGTCGGCGCCGACGCATGTTTCTACTACATCGGCTACATCCTTATATGCATACGAGGCTTCTTCGGAAAGCGTATCCCGACCTTTCGCCTTTACTACAATTCCCCGCTGAGCCAATTCTTCCTGCACATCTTTGCCCTTCATCCTGCGAATCGCTTCATGACGGCTCATAACACGGCCCGCGCCGTGGCATGTAGAGCCCCATGTCTGCTTCATTGCGCGCTCGGTGCCGGCGAGCAGGAAAGAATATCTCCCCATATCGCCAGGCACGAGCACCGGCTGTCCGACTGCCCTGTATTTTTCAGGAATGTTCGGATTTCCCGGGGCAAATGCTCGAGTAGCGCCCTTGCGATGCACGCAGAGCTTCATCAGCTTTCCATCGAATTCATGCTCCTCGATCTTCGCCATGTTATGAGCCACATCATATACCTGATGCAGTCCGAGCTTATGCGCTCCAGCTCCCATTATTCTTTCGAAGCTTTCTCTCACCCAGTGCGCGATAGCCTGCCGGTTCGCCCAGGCGAAGTTAGCCGCACAAGCCATAGCTCCGAGATAATCCTGTCCTTCTTTTGAAGTAACAGGAGCGCATGCGAGCTGGCGATCAGGGAGATTTATCCCATAGCGCACAGCTGCTTTCTGCATTGTATCGAGGCTGTCCTGGCAGACCTGGTGCCCGAAACCGCGGCTCCCGGTGTGGATCATAATCGTGATCTGGCCGCGTTCGTTAATGCCGAACGCCCGCGCAATCTCTTCGTCGTAAATCTCCTCAACCGCCTGGATTTCCAGGAAATGATTTCCCGCACCAAGCGTGCCGAGCTGCGGGCGGCCTCTTTTAATCGCCTCTTTCGATATTGTAGCGGTATCGGCAATATCCATGCAGCCCTGCTGCTCGCTTACATCAAGATCCTCCGGCCAGCCGATGCCATGCTCCACCATCCACTTCGCGCCCTTGCGCATCACCTGCTTAAGCTCGTTTTCATCGACTCTAAGGTTTCCCTCGCCGCCGACCCCCGCGGGGATGTTGAGGTAGAACTGATCGGCTATATCGCGAATCTTGCCCTGGATGTCTTTAAGGGTCAGGTCGCTGCGCAGGAGCCTTACTCCGCAGTTAATATCGAAACCTACTCCACCGGGCGAGATAACGCCTTCGTCGCAGCTCATAGCAGCCACTCCACCGATCGGGAAGCCATAACCCCAGTGGATATCCGGCATCGCCATCGACGGGCCCACTATCCCCGGCAGAAACGCTACATTCGCAACCTGCTCAGGCGCTTCGTCTTTACGAATTTGAGCGATCATCGTCTCAGTGGCATAGATTATACCTTCGGTGCGCATCCCCGGCTTGTAAGCCTTCGGAATCCGCCAGCGAAAATCATCGATCTTCTGTAACGTTCCAGTCCATTCGGCCATTTCAGTCTCCGTTCATATGTGATATCCTCGACTGTTACCCTCTGCGCGCGGGTTAGGTTCACTATCGCGGACATCGCATGTTCTACCCGGCCCGGATTATTATAGTGGGTTAGAGAAGCGGGGTGCAAGGAAGAGTGGTGAGAATGTGGCTATAAGGTCCCGAACCCGATGCCCGGGACCTGTTTCTTTTATTAGAGGCAAACTTACTTTCCCCAATCAGAGCCTTTGTATTCAGACCATACTCGCTTATAAACGCTTTCGGTCTGCTCTGCGATTCTTTCCCAACTGTAGACCGATGTCGCCTTGGCATAAGCGGTGTCGATCATCTTTTTAAGCTCCATCGGGCTCTTTTTGAATACTTCCAATATGCCCCAGGCAAGAGAATCGGCGTTATTGGCCCAGGTCGTGATACCTGTGATGTTATGATCGACCACTTCAGCCAGCCCGCATGCGTCGGACGTTACAACCGGGACCTTCGCGGCCATTCCTTCGAGCGCCACTATCCCGAACGGCTCATAATAGCTGGGAAAAACAGCCACATCCGCTACCCTGTAGAGCTTAAGGAGCGTTTCATCGTCAACAAAACCGGTGAAATAGACTCTATCACTTATCCCGAGCAAAGCAGCCTTTTCCTTGAGCCATGTCCTGTCTCCACCGCCTACAATCAGCAGCTTCGACTTCGGGCACTCGTGAAGCACTTTCTTAAACGCCTCCACGAGCGTAGAGCCGCCTTTCTCATATACATTTCTGCCCACGTGGAATATGATCTTCTCGTCTTTAGCGGCATATCCTTCGCGAAACTTCGCCTTATCCCTGAAATTGAAATCGAACTTGATCGCGTCTACTCCGTTAGGAATCACATCCATTTTATCGACCGGGGTAGAGAGGGTGGAATGGACCTCCACTTTCATAAATTCGCTGCATACTATCACGCGCCAGGCTTCGTAAGCCAGTTCCCATTCCAGATGGCTTATATAACGCTGCATGTCCGAATAGATTCCGTAGTTGCGTCCATGCTCAGTTGCGTGAATAGTGGCAACAAGCGGCAGTTTATGCTTATTTTTGAGCGCCAGCGCGGAAAACTCCGCAAGCCAGTCGTGCGCGTGCATTATAACCGGTTTGCCTGGGTCATCCTCGAGGAGCTCGTCTACCTTCAGCTCGGTGTAATAATTGAGACTCTTCACCCACCCGAGAAAGTCGGATTTATCACCATCAGCCTTAACCCTGTGGATAAAGACTCCTTTTACTTGTTCTTCTGGAAGCGAACCGTCGAATTCGGAGGTAATTACGTGAATTTCATGGCCACGCCTGACAAGAGCGCCGGCCAGTTCCTCTACATGCCTGGATATACCCCCGACAATATTCGGCGGATATTCCCAGGAAAGCATCATTACTCGCATTATAAAGCTACTGCCCCCCAGTGAAATGATAACTTACTGACCCTTTACATCTGTTCTAAACAGCTAGCCGCGGTTGTTCTAATAGCCACTTACGTTAAACCAGTTACGGCTGGTTGTATAGTCAATCAAAGGTCAGTAATGGTACAGACTGCTCCCTCGTGTATCTACTGAGTTTCAGGTAATGTAGTGACAACCTGGCAGAAAGTTTCGTGCTCGATCCGACCCGCCAATGCGTCACATCATTATGCGAAACTCATTAAGTTATATTGCATCTTATTTGAGATCCTGCGACCGCTGAATCTGCTCGCGCCTTTTGCTTGTCAGGACCGCCCTTTGAATTTTCTCAGCCAGTTCTTCCGAAGGAGAAGCGGATGCAACCCGAATGGCAAGTTCCACATCAGCTTCGCCCAGTTCAACAGCCTCTAAATCCTTCACTTTACCATAGAGCTCTTCCTCCGGTTTCGAGGCTGTGGCTTTTCTGAATCCTCTGGCGGTGAAGTGGATATCAGTAATGGTATTTTTACCCACCGCGGCGTTCAGCCGTTTCATGATGTCGTCTTTATGCAGAGAGAGCTCGTTAGACCACATACTGCTCTTGCAGCAGATGAATAAGATCCCTTCTCTTACTCTCTCGGCTACAGTGGATGCCGCGATCTGCGGACCAACTATTTCCGACCAATGAGCAAGAGCCTGCTGCTCGGTTATTTTCTGCCGGAGGCCCAGCCTGTCGACCGACACATTCACCAAGCCGCCGAGCCTTGCCATGCTCCCTTTTCTAAAAGAAGACCTTCTCATTTCAGATTCACCCTGCCGGATTTTACCTCAAATACAGCCGCACTTCCTATGATACTTTCGTGAAGCTCTTCCAGATGCGCTGTAGTGACCAGGGTCTGGCATCTGCCCACGGTCGATTCGAATATTCGCAGGCGTCTTCCTTCGTCGAGCTCCGCCATTATATCGTCGAGAAGAACCACCGGGGTCTCGCCGGCGGCGTTCTGCATAATATCTATTTCTGCAAGCTTTATAGCTATTGCTACGGTCCTCTGCTGACCTTGAGAAGCGTAATCTCTGGCTGAAAGGCCATTCACGCTCATTAAGAGATCATCTCTATGAGGGCCTGTGTGCGTCGTTCCTCGCGCTATATCGAGTTCTCGTTTAGCAGCGAGCGCCGCGGCAAATTTTCTTGATATATCTTCTTCCGTATCGCTCTCGCCCACATCTATGTTCGGTTTATATGATATCGACAGCTCTTCTGAATGTTCCGTCATTACGGAATAGATATAAGTTGCCGCATCCGCGAGAAACGCCGCGAATTCGGCTCTTCTAGCCATAACTACAGCTCCGTATTGAACGAGCTGACTGTCCCAAACCTCCAACCCATAAGCCGAAGAAGACCCCATTTTGATTTCTCGAAGCAGATTGTTTCTCTGATCCAGGACTCGCTTGTATCGCCCCAGGGCATACACATATTGCGGACTGATCTGAGATACTTCAAGGTTAAGAAACCGCCGGCGTCTAGATGGTTCCCCCTTGACCATTTCGATATCCGAATTGCTGAAGATTACCGCGTTAAGCTGTCCTACAATATCTCCGATCTTCGGATGCTTTACTTTATTTATTTTTATGGTTTTCTTTTCTGCTCTGCTGAGTATAATCTCTACGGAAACATCGTTCCTCGCTGATCGAATAACATCGGCCTGGACCCGAGCGCCTGGTTCACCCAGGCGGATCATATCAAGATCGTGAGAAGTCCTGTGAGACTTACTCGTAGCCAAGAGATAAATCGATTCGAGTATCGCGCTCTTGCCCTGAGCGTTCTGCCCAAAGAGAATATTAAGTCCCTGGGAAGGCTCAAAGTGAAGAGTCTCATAATTCCGAAAGTTCGCCAGGTTGAGCGTCTGTATATACATTTCTCTATATTATACTGAATATAGTAGTTATAGTGATAGGCACAGTGGATGTTGTGGATAACACCTTATTTCACGCTCAATTCGTGCTTAGCGCTGCCTGTGGAAATAACAAGGTGAGCATTAGCAGGCAGCCATTGTGTTCTGTGTGAAAGAAGCCGGTTACCAACAGGCGAGTAATCCACAGAAGTATTAAGACACAATTCCACAGGATTTTCAGGAATGTATTCCACAGGTTTTCCCAACCCGCGTTTACCTGCTTTCGCTAAACCTATCCCTTTAACTGCCTCGAATCTTCGGTAAACTGGTGAAACTCGATTGGGTTACCGTCAGGGTCCGAAGTCCAAAACTGCCACGATCCGTCAGCTCCCAGTAAAGGTTCCTTATGCGCGACGAGACCTTTCGCTGTGAGCTCGCGATAAGCTGTCTGTATGTCATCGACCTGCAGGCAGATATGAACTAAACCGGAGCCTTTAGGAGCCTCATGCGGTCCTTCCGCTCCCGGAAAGAGCTCGATAAACTGCCCTTCCGCGACTTTCAGATATACGAGCCACGGCTCCCCGCTTTCCCTGGTAAGACTGAATTGAACGGGAAAGCCGAGTATGCCGGAGTAGAACTCGATGGATCGATCGATATCAGCTACGCGAACGGCAGCATGAGTTATGCCTTTAATCAAGATATTGCTCCTTTTAATATGGCTGATTGATTAGAATTTTCCGTCTCTGGTCTCGAAGTGGGTCGGCTTACCTATATTTTCTCCGCCGTTCATTACCCAATCCACTATCCACTTCATCATATTCAGCGCGCTTACCCTCGGGTAACCGAAAAGGCTGTGGCCGAGTTGACCGTTGCTTATAAGCGCATCCGATGCCTCTTCACCGCACAGGCATGGCGTTTTTCCCATCATCTCGCCGAATTGCTCCGCTACCCTTCTCACACTCATTATCTCCGGCCCCGCCACATTCAGCACGAACGCCGGGCTCGCTGCCTTTTCAAGAGCCATAAGAGTCATCGCGTTTGCATCGCCCTGCCAGATCGCGTTGAAATTGCCCATGGTGACGTCGATAGCTTCTCCGTTCCACACCCTCCGTGCCATATCAACCAGCACGCCATATCTGAGCTCTACCGCATAATTCAACCTTATAAGGGCAACACGGGTGCCGAATGAGAGGCTGAAATGCTGGAATATGCGTTCGCGGCCCATGCAGCTCATCGCATATTCACCCTCAGGCCTGAGCGTATCGGTCTCAAGCGAGCCGCCGGAGGTAATTGGAGTTAATCCATAGATATTGCCTGTGGAAAACGCTGCGATACGGCTGGAGCGATATTTCTCGCAGACCATCCCCGCCAGGTATGAGTTCATCGCCCACGTGAGCGGCTCCTTACCGGTCGAACCGAACTTCATTCCCGCCATATAGACGACGTTCTGCACATCCGGCAGCTTTTCTAGCCCTTCGCGGTCGAGCAAATCGCACCGAATTGTCTCAATACCCGCTGCGTTCAGCTTAGCTTCCTCGTCGCTCGATGAAAACCGCGATACGGCGATTATTCGCTTATTTGCCCCCGCCGCTTCACTGGCTCGCTTCGCCATCCGAGCGAGCGTAGGTCCCATTTTTCCTCCGGCTCCGAGGACTATAATATCCCCCTCTAGCCGTCCGATCGTCTCGATAACTCCCTGAGAAGGCTCACTCAGCACCTCCTCAAGCATTTCTATGCCCTTAATTCGCATGCAATTTCCTCTCTATCGCCCGGCCGGCTTTATTATCCGGCTAATAGCTTTTCTACGATCCGCACATATACCTGCGCCGCGAGCTGCGTTTCGGATATACTTACAAATTCTTTCGATGAGTGCGCCTGGTTCATAGAGCCCGGACCTATCACAAGCGATTCGATTCCCAGCATCGTCCTGAACGGTTCCGCTTCCGTCCATCCGCGCCCGCCGATTACCCGCGGCTTAAGCCCAAACTCCTCCGCGCTCTCGATCACCGTCCTAACCAGCTTCGAATCGGCGGGAGTATCGAGCGTTTCACCGAGCTTATCAATAGTGTAGCTTGCCCACTCTTTCGAATCCAGCACTTCCCTCACCGCTCCGAGCACCTTATCGACTTTCGCCGGGGGAGCGAGCCGTATATCGACAAGCGCATCGCACCTATCAGGCACGCGGTTCGGCAGATCTCCGGCTTTAATCGAACCGAGGTTAAGGCTAACCGGCCCGGTGTCCTGATGCGAAGGGAACTCGCTGATCACCTCTTTGATCTCTCCGATGAGCTCCATCATCCGATCGATCGCGCTTACTCCCACCCACGGAGCAGAGCCATGGGCGGCTTTCCCCAGCGTGGTGATCGAAAGGAATATGAGCCCGTTGTGAGCGCGTACGATATCGAGGTCCGAAGGCTCGCCTATGACGGCGTAGTCGCAGGAGTATCCCTGCCTGATTGCGGCTTTCACACCTTTCCCATCGCCTTCTTCATCTACAGAAACGAGCAGGTCGACACTTCCTCCGATCTCATCAATACGAGATGCGATATCCAGGCATGCTGTAACCTGCGCAGCAATCGAAGCCTTATCATCACATGCTCCGAGGCCGTAGAGTATATCTTCATCGATCCGTGCATTTGGAGTCGATTCACCATTTACTGGCACCGTATCCGCATGCGCATTCAAGCAGATTCTGGGGGAGCCCGACCCTATCCTGCACAGTAAATTGAAGCGTTTTTCTTCCACTTCGATCCGCTGGGGCTTTAATCCCAATGTCGAGAGCTCCCTTTCCAGGAACAGCATTACCTCTTCTTCATTAGGAAAAACGCTTGAAATATCTACGAGCTTGCTCAATAGATCGATGCAGTATTTCTTCCCCGCAGGTGAATCTGCTCTCATTTCTTATCCTTCTTTCTTTTTGGCTGATAGCTTTCAGCTGTCAGTGATCTCACTGGTAGTAATCATTATCACAGGCAGCAAGTACAATGGTCGAGATTTGCAATCTCGGACCAAGAAACCTGTCATTCCCGCGAAGGCGGGAATCCAGTCTGCAGCAGCGTAAGTTTCGGATTTCAGGTCTGGGTTGGAGGCCCGGTACATCCATTCACGTTTCAAAAAGGCGATTATCAGCTCATATCTTCTTAAACTTGGTAAAAGCCTCTGTTTCCATCTCTTCGAATGCCTGGCCTTTGGTCTTATCGTCTCGTTCCAGGTAGACAACCCCCTCGCTTATACCGAGGAATGTGTAAATCTCTCCCTTGGGTGAACGCACCTTGTCCATACGCTTTACTCCATAAATGGTGGGACCGGTGCTTGCGATTATGTCTCTGCGGATCACTGCGATTGGCTTATTCAAAACAAATACCTCCCGTGTTGGAGTCTAAAGTCCAAAGTAGCTAGAACTGGTTTGTTTTAAGGAGAACCAGCGTGCAGGCTTCCTGCACCTCGATACCTGCCTGCTCGCACCTCTGTTTTAGCTCATCATTCTCCGCGCCCGGATTCATGATAATTCGCCCCGGTCTAGTGGAGATGATCTCATCTATTAACGGAGTCGAGTTGCGCGGGCCGAGATAGAGCGTTATCGTATCGATTTTCTCTCCTATCTCTTCGAGACATCCATAACAAGTTGTTCCATCGATGGGGTGTTTCGACGGATGGACAGGAAATACCTTGTGTCCGTATTCTTCAAGCAGTTTTACAGCCTTAAATGAATATCGCTCCGGGTTTGAAGAAGCACCCATCACTGCTACGTTTTCCATTATATCTCTCCCACCTACATTGTTCTATGTGCCGATTCCATTATAACCGCTGCGAACGAAAGAATGGGCAAAGCATTCTGTTTGACCTCAACTATAGCAGGGTAATCTACCTAATGGAGGACTGAAATGGAAATAAGTACTCGTAGGGCAGTCTTGGGAACGGCGATCACGTTAATATTTCTTGTTGCGGCTCCGATCGCGTTCTGGTATATAACCGTGGGGATCGATTACGCGGCGGGGTGGTCGAGCGTACTTGGGCCTCCCTCCAGCTCGATTGTCTGTGCTTTCGGGATATTGGTAGGTTTGTTCTGGATCTTGTGGGCATGGTCCTATTTGATGTTCGTCGGAGAGGGATTGCCTACCGAAGTTTTTGGGAGAGCTCTGCATCCTACCCAGAATCTTGTTACCACAGGCCCTTACGCATACACGCGTAATCCAATGGTCCTGGGGATGCTCTTCATTCTGCTCGCGCTCGCATTCTTCAGGGGCTCGATTTCCGGGTTTTTCCTGGTGCCGTTGATTGGGGTCGAGAGCTGGATTTACATTAAAGAATTTGAAGAACCCGGCTTGATTAAACGCTTCCACAGAGATTATGAGCGTTATCGCGCCAGCGTCCCTGCTCTCTTCCCGCGCCTGAGCGCCTATGTCCACGTGCCGTGAATCTTTTGGCTATCAGCTGTCAGTGATATCACTGCCAGTCTGCAGTGGTATAAGTTTCGGGATTTCCGGGTTGGAATGAAGGTTTAGTGGGTTATATGACAACTCATTTCTCCAACCCTCAAATCCGAAACACCGGTACACCGGTAACTTCAATGCTGACAGCTACTACTCCCACGCATCCGGGCAGGGGTCACGGCCGTCTGGGTCCAGGACCTTGCAGTTCAAATGTTCTCGCCTGCAATCATCCATCCGGTTACAGCCGACCGGTACCAGGCGCAGCTCCGCATGAACGTGCCCATCCACCTGCACAGTCGCCTGGATCACATCCAGCCGCACCATCGTCTTCCTGATCTCGCAGAACTCGTAAGCCTGCTTTTTTTCGTATTTATCAGCCATCTCAGGCTCCACCACGCTTGATTCGCTCCGCGAGCGCTCCCATAGCCGGTTCCGCATGCTTGAAGAGCATCTTATACGCCTTGCAGAAATAGCTCGGGTCAGTGGGCTCGCCTCCGAGCACAATCCGGTGCTTCTGGCATCCGCCATAACACTTATTCACAAACGCACACCGCTCGCACACCGGCCCCAGAACGCTCTTCGCCCTCGCAAATTCCTCGAGCTTTTCCGAGAGCACAATCTCCCGGAACGGAGTTTCCATAATGTTACCCAGTCGCCACCTGCTTACAACGAAGAAATCGCACACAAACACGTCGCCGTTATGCTCCACGACCACATAACTCCCGCACCTGTCGCTCACGGTGCATGTACCGGGCTTTTCTCCGATCTCGCGCATCAGAAGGTCGTCGAAATCACGGATCGAGACATTCGGGAAATCAGCCACCCACCTGTCGAACACTCTAACCAAAAACTCGCCGTAGTCTTCGGGGGTTATCGAAAACGAAGCCGCGGCGCCTTTTCCTCCCGGTTCGACGCATGGCACGAACTGCATAAAATAGACCTGGTTCGAGAGGAGGAAATCGTAGACCGCGTCGGGCTCCTTGACGTTAAGGTTATTGATAAGGGCGAGGACATTGAACTCGACTCCGTTATCCCGCAGAAGCTTCGCGCTTTGCATCACACGGCTGTGTGTGCCCTTACCCTGGAAATCTTTGCGGTAGAAATCGTGCAACCTCTTTGGGCCATCGACCGAGAGCCCTACGAGGAACCTGTATTCGTTGAGGAATCTCGCCCACTGGCTGTCGAGAAGTGTCCCATTGGTCTGAAGCGCATTTGCGACACTGCTCCCCGGCAGACCATGTTTCATCTCGAGCTCGACGACCCTTTTAAAGAAATCCAATCCCATCATCGTAGGCTCGCCGCCCTGCCAGGAGAACGTGTTGATACCCATCCGCATCGCGTCGCGGATCAGCGTCTCCAGCACCGCGTCGCTCATCCGGTGCTGCTTGCTGGTGGCAAACATCCCTGCTTTCTGCCGGTAGAAGCAGTAGTTGCAGCGTAAATTACAATCCGGCCCAGCCGGTTTTATAAGTATTGAGTTAATCACTCTTCAATTATAACACTGCCACCGTGTCCCACACAGCCTTCGATATCCGTCCGATCGTCACTTTGGCTTCACCAGGCACAGGCGCGTCTTTCGTGCAGACAGCGATGGAGTAGCGGAACTTATCCGTCGTCACGACCCCGATGTCGTTTACAGCACCTTCCACCTGCCCGGTCTTGTTCGCAAGCACGCCCTCCGGCAGGAGCAGCCCGAGTTCATTTGTGGATTGCTGATTTCGCATTATCTCAATGACCATCTCGTCCCACTCGCCTCCGAGCGCTTCACCACGCGCGATCTTCGCAAGCAGGTCAGCCGCCTCTCGTGCGACGATGAAATTATCTTTCCCCTGCGCAATCCCGCTCCAGTCATACATCTTGCGCTGGAGAATTGTGCCGGTATAACCCCATCCGCGCAGGGTTGAATTAACGTTATCCATTCCGATGATGTCGATCAATACGTTAGTCGCGGTGTTATCGCTCACTATGATCATCAGGGTGAGAAGGTCTTTGAGGGTCACCGCGAGCCCGTCGTGGAGATAATTGATCACCCCCGATCCGTCGCAGCACTGCTCCCTGGCTATTTTATACTCCGAATCGAGCGAGAGCGCCCCATCCCGCACTTGCCGGATCGCCTCAACAAGCATCGGAACCTTAATAGTGCTCGCCGACCCCATTCTTACATCATCGTTATATGAGAAATCGAACGCATTGGCAACGTTCCGTACCGCTACGGACACGATCCCCCCGCACTCACTTGCGAGCCGCTCGATTTCCTTCGAAAATGGCGCTTTTACCATTTTCGTTCTCTTCGTGGCGAACACGACAGTCCTTGACCGGCAGCGGCCCGCAGGGCTGCGAGAGGCGCTGCGCAGCAGTCACGAGAGTGTTCATGCCACGATTCATTAGTCAGGAAAGATACCCCTTTCTCCATTTCGTGCTTTCTACCTTTCGTATTTTCGTGGTTAAAGAAGCTGGCTGCCATTCACCGCATCGTAAACCAGCTTCGATATCCGCGCTATGGCCATATATGCGTTACTGCGCGACTCCCAGCCTTGTGTTGTCACGCAGATCGAGTAGCAGAACTTATCCGTCCAGATGAGACCTGCATCGTGCATCGTGTATTCCTGCTCTCCGGGTTTATTTGCGACGTGTGCCTCCTCCGGTAAAAGAACCCGCAGCCTTTCTTTATCGAGCTGATAGCTCAAGATTTCGAGAGCGAGTGCGTCCCACTCGCCGCCGGTGGCTTCCTTATTCTTGATACGAACAAATAAATCGGCGATCTCCGATGCGACTATCCAGTTATACAGGCCCTTTTCCATCGCCGCATAGTCGAAAATCCTCCGCTGAACCTCGGTACCCGTATAGCCGAACCCGCGCATGGTTGCCGTTATGCTCTCGGGAGTGAGCAAATCGATCAGCATGTTCGTCGCGTGGTTATCGCTCGTGATGATCATCAAAACCATCAGGTCCTTCATTGTGAGCTTCATACCGCTGTGCATAAATCGAAGCACGCCGGAGCCCGGTGTCAGATCGTCGCCGATAAGCTCGAACTCCTGATCGAGAGCGCATGCTCCATCTCGAAGCTGCTTCACAGCCTCAACGAGTACCGGCACCTTGATTACACTCGCCGACCAAACTCTCTCATCACTGCCGAACTTAAAATCAAACGCGTTAGAGATGTTCCTGACCGCAACCGAAACATCTCCGCCCAGCTCTCGCGCCAACTGCTCCACTTCAGGTCTAATATCTTTCATCTACCAGCCCTCCGGCAATCAACATAGCACAATCTCACCTCATCCGCAAGCTGCACTCATCGTTTGACACAATAACTTTGGTATATCGGGAATGAATTCTCGATACACCGGGAGTAGAATCTCCTTTCACTATTTCTATATTTCGGGCTTTCGCGTCTAAAGAGACTATAAATCTAAATCAGACTACTACTGAACATGCATTGAGAATTTCCCCATCTGCTGTATACTATATCCAGCTCATCTTCCGGGGGGATTTATGACTAAATTAGTATTTGTTCTTGCTATGCTCTGCCTTGCCGTATCCGTGTTTGCTGCCGATGGAGTGTATAGCGTCAAGGATTTCGGTGCGATCGGCGATGGTAAGGCTGACGATACCGCAGCTATCCAGGCAGCGATCTCCAAAGCCGAAACAGGACCCAGGGGGAGCAGTGTTATTCTTCCCGCGGGCGATTATCGCGTCACCAAGTCTATTACCATAGAAAATATACTGCTTACCGGACTTTCAAACGGAGGCTTTCCCGCCGATCGCGGACCCATGCCGGCAATCCACGTCGATCACACCGATGGTCCCTGCATCATCGCAAAAGACGCAGCATCGGTCCATGGGATCGATTTCGAATACGATCATCAGGGCGAGGAGGCTCGCAAGTTTGGCCCAACCATTCTTCTCACCGGAAATGGTATCTCTCTTTCCAATATCCGTATCAGCCAGCCCTATGAGGGCATTATGGCTGATGGAGTGACCAACGTCGGGCGCCTGAATATCGAGAATGTCTTTATTATCTCAGCTCGCAAGTGCGGGGTTTACGTTACCAATACCTTCGATATACCGACACTGCGCAACATCGAGGTCTGGAACCCGGCTAATTACTCACAAGAGCACTGCGTCGGGTTCAAATTCGGGAGGAACGATGAGATCCGCCTCACGAACTGCTTTGCTTTCAAATGCAAGATCGGGTTCCTGTTCGTGAAAGAGAAAGAGGGAGCGACCTGGGGCGGGATGACCGGATGCTCGGTAGATTTTTCAGTCGAGGGTGTGGTTGTTGAAGCAGCGGAATCGCTCCGCATCAACGGCGGCTGCCTGTGGGCTCATTCAACTTCGCTGAGGGTGGCAGGGCCAGGCAAGGTTATAGCCTCGGGAGTCGATCTCAGATCTAACGGCGATGCAGCCCTCATCGCACGAGACTGCACCAGCCTCACCGTCACCGGCTGCACTATCGGCAAATCCGGCCCCGGCTGGCCGAAGGTCCCCGCGGCAAAGCTCGAGGGAGGCAAGAGCGTGCTCATCAGCGGTTGCACGTTCGATGCTTTTGGTCCCGGTATCGTGATCGGTCCGAAGATGAGTTATTTTTCAATAACCGGAAATCTGTTCCAGCCGTCACACTTCGAAGCTATAACTGATAATTCTCCATCCACCGCATCGAAGCTGATCACGAATAATCTTACTCAGAAAAAGTAATGCAGCGGGAGTATTCTTTGCTTGGAGTAACAGGTCAGCCCGATACCTTCGAGCGCTCGTATTCCTCGCGGGTGATCATTAGATCGTAGATAAACTTCGCGTGGTGGCCGGGCTCCTCGGGGGTTTGTTGGAAGAACGCGTAGCCGTTGCGCTCGAATGCGCGGCGGCTGCGCTCGTTGTAGTCCAGTATATTGCAGCCGAATATTGCATCTGCGTGCTCGTGCTCGAAGCCGAATCCGGTGAGGATGTGGATAATTTCAGTTCCTATTCCCTGGCCCCAAAACTCTTTTTCACCTATCCCGATGTCGATTCGCCGGAGATCCTTGCCGGGGAAATGCTTCAACACTCGCTCCAAGTTCATTCGCTGAAGCCAGCACCATCCAATCGGCCTGCCCTCTATCTCTATAATAAAATTAAACGCGTTCCGGGAGACATCGCGGTAGATCGAATGGATCGTTTCCATATCGTAAGGGTCATGATCGCCGTCATAAAAGCTCACCTCGAGATCATTATCCCACCGGTAGAGTTCGTTCCAGTCACCCTCGGTCATGGGTCGCAGTGTGATCCGCCCGCTCCTCAGCGTGATATCGTGCTCTCTGATCCTGTCAGCCGATTCGCTCAATTCCATTACCCCAGGTCGACAAGCCCATGGCGGGCGGCGTAGATAGCGGCTTCGGTGCGGTCGTTGGCCTGGAGCTTGAAGAGAATATTGGATATGTGGTTCTTCACTGTCTTCTCGCTGATGAATAGCTCCTCCGCGATCTCTTTATTCGATTTTGCATTCGCCACGAGCTTGAGGATCTCGCGCTCGCGGTCGGTAAGATCGGCGAAAACTTCCATATCTGTTTTGCGTTCGTTCTGAACTCGTGCGAACTCTTTCATCACCCTCGCCGCGATCGCGGGGTGCATGATTCCCTCTCCGCGATAAGCCGCGCGAACAGCCGCAAGCGCATCGTCGATGGGACTGTCCTTGAGAATATAGCCCATCGCTCCGGCTTTAATCGCCTGGAAAACGCTCGAATCGTCATCATAGATCGTGAGGATCACGATAGCGACGTTCGGCATCTCAGATTTTATTGTCTGCGTGGCTTTGATACCATCGAGCTTGGGCATGCGGATATCCATCAGTATGACATCCGGCAGAGTCCTGCGGGCGAGGTCGATTGCGATCTCTCCGTTTACCGCTTCTCCCACGACTTTGATGTCCGTCTCGAGGTCAAACAGCCTCGCCATCGCCTGTCGAGCGACCGGTTCATCTTCCGCGATTATAAGTTTAATCTCGTCCACAGCAGTATTTTGTATTCATTTCGAAAATAAATACAATATCCTCCTACCCTGGTATATACACGCTGACCCGCGTTCCCTGCCCCGGCGTGGATTCTACCTGCAGATCGCCGCCTGTGCTCGAAGCGCGGTCTTTCATTGTTCTCAGGCCGAACCCCTGCCGGCTCGCTGCGTCGTTAAGAACTTCATCTTCGTCGAATCCGCAGCCGTTATCATTAATTATACAATGCACACCCTTATCGCCCGTACGAGCGACGCTTACATCTATTTCGCTCGCATCCGAGTGCTTGGCTGCGTTCGTGAGCGCTTCCTGGATTATTCTTAAAAGCACCAGCCTGCTCGAAGGTGGCAGGTCGGCGCTCCTGCTCTTCATATCCAAATCGACTTTGAGCCCGCTTCTTTCGGAGAATCGCGCGAGGTAGCGTTTCAGGAGCGGCTCGAACTGCTCATTTTCGATGTCGGCGGGCCGGAGGTGGTGGACGAAGTCGCGCATGTCCTCGAGCGCCGTTCGCAGGTCTGTTTTTTCCTGCTCGATCACCTTTCGCGCTTCCTCCGGTTCCTTGCAGACCAGCCTTTCGCAGAGCTCGAGCGTTAGGATGCAGTTTACAAGCGAATGACCGATCCCATCGTGTATCTCGCGGGCTATCCTGTTGCGTTCCTGCGAGAGAGCGAGCTGTTCGGAAAGGCTCGAGAGTTCGTCCGAGAGGTGGTTTCTGGACTGCGCGATATGCCGGGTGAGCATTGCCGTCAGGAACAGGAGGAAGAGCCGCGTCCCGATCACCTGCCATACGAACGAGTTCCAGTGCGTGTAATTATCCGGCACAGTGCCCGCAATATATGATGCAACTACCAGTGGAGCCATAAATTCGATGGTCCTCGACCTTGGGTCCATAGCTCCCACGATTAGCTGGAAGTAATAAAGCAGCCACAGCTCGCTGTCGATCCCGCCGGTGAACCTGACCGCCAGCGCGAGCACCGCGGAATCGAACACTGGCATATACCGAAGGATTGGCGAATTCGGCCGCCGGATCGATACCCTCGTGCGATACAGCGTCACGAGCGTGACCACCAGCAGCAGCACATAAGTGTTGCGCTCGCCGTTGGGGGCAAGGTGGCTCCTCGTATGTGGGAGCAGTAGCCAGAGCGTCGCGAACGCGAGCGCCAGCCACATGTGCTTCATCACTACAATTTGCGGATTATCTCGACCTTTGCTCATGTTATAGTAATTCGCCATGGAAGCAGTAGAACTCCTGTTATGATTCGTCTGATAGAATATCTATATGACGACCAATGCATTTGAGGAGTTGAAAAGAATAGAAAATTTAGCGGCGGTAGGGGTCGCACCGGCAATCGAGGAGGTGCGGCGGGTTTTTCCGTGGGTTGAATCGGTGGTGGTTGCGGCTGTTTCTTATCTGTCGCCGGAGCGGGAAGCTGATGATGATGCGCCTCGCGGCCTGGTCGCGCGCGTCGCCCGGAGCGCGGATTACCACACCGTAATGCGCCATAAGCTGGAAAATCTCGCGCGGCGCATATCGGATGATCATCCCGGCGCGAGGCTGGAGATTTGCGTGGATACCTGCCCTATTCCCGAGCGAAAGCTCGCTGTGCTTGCGGGAATCGCACGGCGAGGAAAAAGTGGGAATGTCTTCGTGGAGGGGTGCGGCTCATACATAGCGCTCGGTGAAATTATAACCGATGTCTCACTGCCGATCTCTACCCCGCTCGAAGGCGATATTTGCGGAAGCTGCACGCGATGTATGGACGCTTGTCCCGCGCATGCTATCACATCGCCGTTTGTTGTCGACCAGACCAGATGTCTCTCCGCTCTCACCCAAACGAGCGGAATTATCTTCCGCGAACAGCGACCTTTTATGAAAAACCGTATTTATGGCTGCGATGTCTGCCAGGAAGTCTGCCCTCTTAACTCACCCACCTTTGTTTCGGGAAACCCTTTTCCCGAAACTCCCGAAACAGCAAAATCTGATTTCCCCGCCGGAATCTTTCCTGGTCCGTGTCCGGAGCTTATTCCTCTTATAACCATGGACGCCGCGATGTTCCGGGAAAAGGTAAAAGAAAGCTCGATCGGCTGGATACGCCGCACCCGGATCAGGCGAAATGCAGCGATAGCCGTAGGAAACCTTCGATGCGAGAGCGCTGTCCCCGCGCTGATCGATATGCTCGTTGATGAAAATCCTATCCTCCGCGCAACAGCCGCATGGGCTCTCGGGGAGATAGCTTCATCACGTGCTATCGAGGCTCTGAAATCTGCTTTGGTAAATGAGCGGGATACCGGCGTTATTGAGGAGGTTCAAGCGGCTTTGGTGGAGAAGTCTTGAGTTAATAGATCTACCTGGCATTACCAGAGTGATATCCAAGGTGGCAGCCAGGCTAAATTTCAGTTCAGAAAAGAGAGAAAAGATGAGAATACGCACTGCTCTTCTTGCCGCAGCTATAACGCTGCTGGCGACCGTATCCGTCCTCGCGCAGCCGAGTTATGATCAGTCACCGTTCGCTATCAATGGACTCGGCCTGATGTTCGGTAAAGCTCATCCAAATTGGGAAGGATGGGCAAAAGAAGCCGCGGCTATTAAAGATGCCGGCATCTACTGGACCCGCATGGACTTCTGGTGGGGCACGATCGAGCCAAAGCAAGGTGAATTCGACTGGTCCTTCACCGACCGAATGGCTCAATTCTACCGCGAGCAGAAGATCAACGCGATGCCGATCCTCTGCTACAGCTCCGCATGGTATAAAAAGCCGCCGGATAACGATGAAGAACGAGCGCGTTTTGCTAACTATGTCTATCAGGTCGTCAACCGGTATAAAGGCACTTATAAAGTGTGGGAAGTGTGGAACGAGCCCAACATTCCCAGCTTTTGGAAGCCGCCGAAGGTCCGCGACTACACCCTGATGCTCATCGAGGCGTATAAAGCCGCCAAGAAAGCCGATCCAAGCTGCACCATCCTCGCCGGAGCCACCAACGGGCCCGACCTTACATTTATCAAGGGAATCCACGATAACGGCGGATGGGACTACTGCGACGGCATCTCCATTCACCCCTACTCGATGGCCGGCGGCGCGGTCGGGATGCGGTTGGATAAGATCCTGCGGATCATAAACGGTTACATCGAGAGCACCGGTAAGCATAAATCGCTCTGGACCACGGAAATGGGCTGGACCGCCGATAATCCGGCTCAGGAGAAAAATGAAGCTGTTAATATGTTCGAATCCTATGTCATATCGATGGCAAACGGAATGGACAAGCTGTTCTTCTTCTGCTTTAGCGACTGGTCGGAGAAGTGGGGGATCGTGAAGAGCGTGGACCCGCTCGTTCCCAAGCAGGCTTATAAGACCTATAAACTGATGACGCAGCGTTTCGGCTCTCCGGGACCGGCGGCTCCGTTCGAAGGTTACCTTAAAATGCCGGACAACGTGATCTGCTACTCATTCAAAAAGCAGGGCAATGAGCGCTTATTGGTGCTCTGGAGCCTCGATGACAACACGCACGCTGTCAAGCTGCGGCAGGAAAATGGGCTTTCCGGTGTGGATATCTTCGGAGCGCCTGTCACGATCGGCGGCGGATGGTTAGGCGTAGGCCGGGTTCCCATCATGATAACCGGCGCGGATGCGCGCGAGATCGGTGAAGTTTCGGCTGCTTATAACCCGTTTATCGAGCCTAAAGGTATCAATCTGATCGATAATCCTTCGATTGAAGGCAAAATCGGCGAGTGCCCACCCGGCTGGCATTGGGGCAGGTTCCATCACCGCGATAAAAATGCTTCCTATAACACCACCCAGGAAGGGCGAAACGGGTCGTTATGTGTATCGATCTCGCAGTCAGGTAATAACGCAGCCTACGATAACCGCCTGATCCCCGTTTTTCCCGGCGCTAAATACAAAATGACCGGCTGGATCCGGACAAAGGACGCTACGGGTCTCAATGCTCTCTCGCTGAAGTGGTATGCCGGTGATCAGTGGCAGCCGCTCGGTGACGCGCACACGCAGACCATCACCGGCACGCAGGACTGGACCAAAGTGAGCGTCGAAGGGACCGTACCGGATAACGCCTGCTTCCTGAGGCCGAATTTGATCAGCGAAAATAACTCGGGAACGGTGTGGTTCGACGATATAGAGGTGGTGGAGGAATGAGCATGGTAAAGCGTGTTCTATTCACGCTGTGCGGGTTGCTGCTGGCTTCGTCGGTCTTCGCCGCGCCTGCGGCTAAGCAGAATTATGATCCCTCACCCTTTGGGACGAACTGCCTGAAGTGGGAATTTATTAAAGATAAGCCCGATGTGTGGGAGAGGCTGCACAAGGCCGCGGTTACCATGAAGAATGCCGGACTCTACTGGGACCGTGACGGTATCGGCTATTACACCGTCCACCCTAAGCCGGATGTATGGGACTGGACCTTCACCGATAAATTGGCTGAGTTTACTCGTAAAGAAGGCATTTCATGTGTTATCCTCCTTGGCAAGCCCGCGAACCAGGTTCCTATAACTGATGATGCGCGCAAGGATTTCGCGGAATATGTTTATCAGTGCGTGAACCGCTACAAGGGCACATTCAAAATCTGGGAGATCTGGAATGAGCCCAACACACCTAACTTCTGGCGCCCTTCGCCGAACCACCGTAATTACACGTTGATGCTTATCGAAGCCTACAAGGCTGCAAAGAAAGCCGATCCGACATGCGTGGTGCTCGCGGGCGGTGTGTGCGGACCCGGAAACGACTTCTTCAACGGGATCTACGATAACGGCGGCTGGAATTATTGTGATGGCTTCTCGTTCCACCCCTATGCCCTCGCCTCTACTCCAATCCAACAGCGGCTCGATCTAATCTACCGTATTATGAATAATGTCGCTGCCAGCCATGGCAAACCCAAGCCGATTTGGGTTACGGAAGTCGGATGGCAGTGTAAGGCTGATCCTCAGGATGAAGAAAACCAGGCGATCAAGGTCTTCCAAACCTTTGTGATCTCCCTGGCAAATGGTATCAGGAACACTTCTTATTTCAGCATGGGCAACTATGATAACTGGGGGCTTCTCCGCAGTAATGAAACTGACGGCCCAAAGCCATCATATTATGCCGTTCAGCTGCTTACAAAGACACTCGGCTCACCTGGCCCTGCGGCGCCCTTTGAAGGCTATCTGAAGATGCCGGCGAACGTGGCATGTTATGTATTTAAGAAAAGCGGCGGCGATCGTGTGCTTATCCTCTGGAACAATGACGAGCAAACGCGAGAGGTGCAGCTTCCGCAGGCGTCAGGATTGAAGGGTGAAGACATTATGCGGAAGCCTGTTACGATCTCGAACGGCAAATTCACCCTTACCAGAATTCCCGTGGTAATCACCGGCGCGGATGCTCGTGCTATTGGTAAGGTGAGCACGGTTTATAATCCCTTTATCATGCCCAAGGGAACCAATCTTATCCTGAATGGTTCACTTGATGCGAGCCCCGACGATAGCATCCCGGGGGCATTGAAGAACCCGGACACATGGGGCATTGGTCGCTTCCCTCATTCCAAGGAAGCTGCGCAAAAAGCTAAATTCGTTACCTCCAGGGAAGGGCTAAACGGTTCCACTTGCGTCTCGATATCCGAATCGGGTGAGCCTGCGTGCTGGGAATCGAGACTTGTACCGGTGGAACCCGGCAAGACATATCGCCTGACGGGATGGATAAAGACCAAAGACGCTAGAGGTGAGAATATAATCGAGATCGCCTGGTACAATGGCGATATGTGGCGGCGGATAGGCACGAGCCGTTCGCAGACCATGCTCGGTACTCAGGATTGGACGAAAGTGAATGTTGTCGGGATTTGTCCGAGAGACGCGATGTTCGTCCGGGTCGCCCTTATCAGCGAGAACAATCCCGGCACCACATGGTTCGATAATTTATCTCTGGTTGAAGAATAGGAAGGATAGCCAATGAAACGAGCAGCACTATTGATCTGCGTTTTTATGGCGCTGGTGATGGGTTCGGCGCAGGCGGCGAAACCGGCAAGCTACGATCAGTCGCCGTTCGGCGTGAATTATCTCAAATGGGAGTTTCTTTGGAATAAGCCCGGCTGGGAAGATGAAATTCACGCGCGAGCCAGGAATATGAAGGAGATCGGGGTCTACTGGGACCGCGATGGGATTAGCAGGGGCAGCGTGAACCCTTCGGACGACGGTAAGACCTGGGTGTGGGATAAGCCCGATAAGCTCGTTCAAATCTGCAAAGATGAGGGGATCAACCTTGTGGTGATCCTGATGGGTAATCCGACCCCGCGCGACGAAGCCACCCGCCGGATGTATGCGGAGTATACTTACCAAGTAGTAAACCGTTATAAGGACTATGTGAAGATCTGGGAAATCTGGAACGAGCCCAATATCCCCAGCTTCTGGAAGAATCCTGACGCCAAGCTCTACACCGAGCTCCTTAAGGCGATGTATACCGCCGCGAAAAAAGCCGACCCGACCTGCACGGTAGTCGCGGGCTCTTCCAACGGTCCGGGTAACGACTGGTTCGACGCGATCTACAATAACGGCGGATGGAACTATTGCGACGGGATTTCCATTCACCCCTACGCCATGGCGTCAAATCCGATCGAACAGGGACTCGACCGCGAGCTGGCCTACCTTAACAAGCAGATTGCAAAACTTGGCAAGAAACCGATATGGTCGACCGAAGTCGGCTGGAAAGGAAAGAAGGGTGCGGACGAGGAGATTCAGGCTACGAAGATCATCCAGACCTATATCATCCACATCGCGAACGGGTTCCAGAACATGGACTACTTCTGCATGGATAACTACGATGACTGGGGCTTCGTGATGAGGACCAGTCCACCGGAAACCAAGCTCGCTTATGGTTCGATCAAGCTGATAACTCAGGCGCTGGGTTCACCGGGTCCATGCGCCAAGTTCCAGGGCTACCTGCAGATGCCCGAAGGTGTGGCGTGCTATGTATTCGCAAAGCCGAAGAATCAGCGTGTTTTGGTCCTTTGGAGCAATAATAAGCAGACGCATAATGTGCAGCTTGCGCAGAAGAGCGGGCTCTCCGCGGTAGATATCATCAACAAGCCGGTGCAGGTTACATCGGGCAGCTTGGACGTGGGTCCGACCCCGATTATCGTCACCGGCGCCGATGCTCGCAAGATCGGTAAAGTTTCGATGGATTTCAACCCATATCTCAGGAAACCGGGCCAGAACCTGCTGGTTAATCCCGGAATGGATGCCGATCCGGGCAAAAACCCGCACGGTTGGACGGAAGGGCGTTTCTTCCATGGCGACAAAGATGGCAAGCTCGCCACCACAAATGAAGGCAGAAACGGTTCGACCTGCGTCTCGATCTCCGAAAGCGGTAAGAGCTGCGCGTGGGACGCAAGCCCGATCCCCGTCGATCCCGATAAAACCTACACCCTGACCGCTTGGATCAAAACTAAAGATGCGACAGGAAAGAATGTCGTCGGGCTCTACTGGTACAGCGGGAATCAATGGACATGCATGGGCGCACCGAGCACTCAGACCATCACCGGCACGCAGGACTGGACCATGGTCACCGTAACTGCCAAGCCCCCACGCGGCGCCGCGATAGTCCGCGTGAATCTTGTAAGCGAAAATAATAAAGGCACGACCTGGTTCGATGATGTGTCTTTGACCGAAAATTAGCTTAAATAAGCAGGATTATCAGAGTTCCGGCGAAGGCCGCGATGTTCGGATCAATTCGCCTCAACTCAGCGGTTCAGCGATGGTGGTCTCCGGAATACCCGTGCATGTGGTGCTGTTTACGAAGTAAAATCAGCCAATCACCCGAGCTTTAGAATCTTGAAATAGTGATTGCGGAAGACTGTGGGCAGGTGGGACTCATGGTCTGATTTTACGATCCAGAATTGCAGGTTGTAGCGGTGAGCCAGGCGCAGGGCGTCGGAATCGGTCATGCTGTCATATCGGTTTTGCAGCAGCCGATCGAACTGAGAACTCGGAATTTTAAGGGTTATAATGTTGCAGCCCAGCGCCTGCAGCCGCTCGACCCATGGCGCGGCGAACGGTCTGTTCCACAGGAGCGCGGAGCCGTCTTTCCAGGTGACAAACGCGGGCCTGCGGCTTAGCCCGCGGAACTCCCCCCAGGTCGGATCGATGAGGAATGTCGTCTCGCGGGAGGTGTGGTTCATCGCCCAATCGCAGATCTGCCTCATCGAGCAGCCTGGTGAAGCGTAGAGCGCCGGCTTCAGACCGTCCATGTTCTCCACCCGATCGTTCAAGGCAAAAACCGCGCTGATGAAAACGAGAACGATCACAAGGCGAACCGCCCATATCTGGCTCCCGCCTTTAGAAATCCTGCTCCATATCGGGTTCCACGCGAGCACTGCAAATCCCGCAAGCAGATACCAGCCCATGTGGCTTCCCGGCCAGAAGACAAACCAGGGCACGAGCGCGAAAGCGATGAATATTCGCTGCCGGGGGTTATCCTCTGCCGCTACACAAGCCGCCGCGAGGAGAGCGACCACACCAAAGCTATACCAGAGATCAGTCGAGCGCGCGGGCTGAAGGATCATCATCGCGGGTGAGTGCACAGCTTCTGCGATAATGGCGAAAGCTACCCACGTCACGCCCACCCCCGCCCAGATAAGGCTGTGGCGCGAGAGCCAGGCGCCGGATGTGCGTAATCTTAGTGCCGATACAATTACCGAGACGGCGAGGAATACAGCAAAGCGCGTGAACTTTATCGTGGGCCAGATAGATGGGAATATGTGGTGCGGGATTCGAGCGCGAGCGGCAGCGAACCACAGCGCCTTATCGACATGGCCCTGCCTCATCACCGCTGCGCTCAGGATTACCGATGGGAGCGCAAGTATCGCAAATAGACCGAGCGGAATTAGCCAGCGCTTCATATCGCGCCGGTAATCGGGATCGAGAATGAAAGCCGCGCCGAAGTAGGTCAGGGCATATACGCCGTACATGCTGTTGCAGTTGAACCCGGCCGCGAGCCATAGTGCCCATGCGATAGGACGTTTGGAGTAAAATGCGGCCATGGCGAAAAGGAAAAAGCCGACAGCGAGCCCGGTCTGCTCGAAATAGGGCATCACGAGGGTCCCACCGCCGATGATCGGCGTAGGGTTCATCGCAAAAAAGGCCATCGCGCCTGTAACGGCAAACCTGGATTTTGGTGCGAGCACCCGTGCAAGGTTTCCCGCGGCGTATATCGCCATGAATCGCTCGATCAAATAGAACACCAGCAGCAGCGGTTCGAGAGGCACGATTCTCGCGCACCACGCCGCCAGTCTCCATGTAAATGATGCATAATAGGGCAGTGTTGCGGCAAAGGGGTCGCGCGGGTAAAGAGTTGGGTCGTTAAGGAGATGGATCAGGGGTATTTGAAGCGCCTGGTTATGAAAATACACCCGATAGCCGGTAATGAGCAGAGATGCCGCGAAGAACATAAACGCGTATGGCAGCAGCTCGGACTGCTGCTTAATTGTCTTTTCGCTGCTCATGTTACTCATCCTGCAAAACCACTCCAATCTTTCCTAAAACAATCTCCACGAAGGAATATACGGCGTCGCGCGTACAATTCCCTGAATGTAGACGGAGGTAATGATGAAAGCGTTCATTCTTTGCGATTATGAAGGAACTACTGGGACTGTTTCCTGGGAAGATGAGGACAGTCTCGGGCCGGAGGCAATGGCCGGCGACATCAATGCAACAATTGAAGGATTGAGACAGGGCGGGTTCACCGAATTCGTCGTGCGAGATTACCACGGCGGCGGAAGAACTATCCGACCGGTCGATATAGATCCCGCTGCCACCCTCATCCGCGGCAAATCGACCCCATATCCCTACGGATTAGGCTCTGAGTTCGACGCGATGACATTCGTCGGGGCGCACACGATGGCCGGAACCCAGAACGGCGTCATGTGCCATACCATGAACGGCGATATCTATGAGCTCAAGATCAACGGCAAAGTGGTTGGTGAAATCGGCGGGTTTGCTTATCTTACCGGTTACTTCGGTGTTCCGATGATCTTCGTGAGTGGAGACCAGGCGGCATGTGATGAAGCGAAGGGGATCATTGGCGACGTCGAGACCGCCGCGACCAAATATGGGCTTGGGCGGCTGTGCGCCGAGTGCCTGCATGCGAGCGTATCGCGGGAACGAATCACCAGTGGAGCGCTTGCGGCTGCGCGGCGTTTGAAAGAGTTTAAGCCGCTGACAATCGAAGGGCTCGTTACGCTCGAGGTCAGCTATCGCAGCCCCGATTCCGCGGACAAGGTCCAGGAGACGACCGGCGGCGAGAGGATCGCTGGAAGAACGGTCCGAATAGTGCGAGACAATGTGTTCGAGGCGCTGAGACACTTCGAGCGCGGGTTTATGTGATAAGATATCAGCCGGCTGCCGGTTCGGAACTGGCAGCCGGTTAACCTCGCCAGCCGCACCTGGCTTTAACCGCGGCTTTAATAATGTCGACTGCGTCGTCGCTTGTAAACTTATCCATCCAGATCGTGAGATCGTAGATGGTGGATTCGACGCGCTCTCTGCCGAAAAGGGTGTAGAGGAAATGGCGGCGTTCGCGGTCGGAATCATGCAGTTTCGCAATTGCCTGCTCGCGGGTCAGGTTTTCGTAGTTCATCATGTTCTCGATGCGGCGTTCATCGGATGCGTCGATGCGGATATTCAATGCATCCGGGAGAAGGTAATTCGCCCCCCGGCCGAGAATGATCGCATTTCCGAGCCTGGCGATGGAAGCAACGGCTCGGGCGAGGTGCCTGGCATAAAGGAAATCCGCCATTTCATGATCACCGAACATCCCGTGCGCAAAGAGCTCGATCTCCGATATTGTTTTTTCGTCGAAAGCTTCGACTACAGGGCGGGAGACTTCGGCATTTTGCGCAATCTCGTCGATCAGTTCTCTGTCCCAGAGGCTCCAGCCAAGCTCGTGAGCGAGTTTAGCGGCTACTATGCGCGCCCCACTGCCCATTCTCCGAGAGAGCGTAACTACCGAGCTTCCGCACGGCCGGCCGGTTTCGATCTCTCGTTGACGCGCGAGTTCCGATCTGTGCACCTGCTGGCTCACCAGTTCTTCGATATACCTGGGCATTTCGCGTCACCTCCGAGCTATTCGCAATATCCCGTACCCTCATTATGCATCATTTTCAGGCAAATGGGCGAAGAAGGGAGATAATTCTTAATCTTGAATACTTGTACGGTGGTGGTCTGATCGGCGCCTAAAGAGAATATCAATGCTGATCAGACTCCCGCATCCATGCCTATTCAGGATTAAAAATTCAAAATTACCCCCCTTCCCCTTCGCGGGGGTATAGGATATTGCAGTTATCTGGCCAAGAGAAGTTCATATCGGAGGTGGATAAGTTGAGTTATAAGATAGTTGTTGATCGGGAGAAATGCCAGGGGATCGGCGCATGTGTGAGCGCGGCGCCTGATGTGTTTGATCTGGATAAAGAAGGAAAGGCAGTCATCATCAATACCGAAGGTGCGGATGATGACACGATCCTGGGTGCAGCCGAAGCATGCCCGCTCGATGCGATCATTGTATATGATGAAAAGGGGGAGCAGATTTATCCCTAGCCAGAAAATTCGATCACAGGCTCACAGCCGCATTTATCGCTGTGAGCCTGCGATTTTTAAGATTAGAGCTTACCGCTCTCGCTCATATAGTAGAGCACCGGGACAGCCATCCTCGAAAGCAGCGTAGATGCTATTTCACCCGCCATCAGCGAGATCGCAAGCCCCTGGAAGATCGGGTCCATCAGGATTACCGATGCGCCCACAAGTACCGCCGCCGCGGTCAGGAGCATCGGCCTGAAACGGACCGCTCCCGCGTCGACCACGGCTTTTTCGAGGGGCATCCCCTGCTTTCTTCGAAGTTCGATGAAGTCCACCAGGATGATGGAGTTACGCACGATAATCCCCGCTCCCGCGATGAAGCCTATCATCGAGGTTGCCGTGAAGAACGCCCCCATAAGCCAGTGCGCGGGGAGGATGCCCACGAGGGTGAGCGGGATAGGCGCCATTATGATCATTGGTGTCTTGAATGATTTGAACCAGGCTACCACGAGTATGTAGATCAGCACGAGCACCGCGGCGAACGCCGCGCCCATATCTCTGAAGACTTCATAGGTAATCTGCCACTCGCCGTCCCACTTCATAGCATATTTTGTCGTGTCGAATGGCGCAGCCGAAGTATAGCGCTCGATCTCATAGCCCAGCGGCGTCTTCATCTGGCTGATCGTGTGGTTCATCTTCAGGATCGCATATACGGGACTTTCCTGCGCGCCGGATACATCGCCGGTCACATAAACCACGGGTTTAAGGTTTTTGTGATAGATGCTCAGGTCCTCGGTTGTCTTTTTGACCTGCACCACTTCTCCAAGCGGGACCAGATTGCCCGATGCCCCCTGGAGCTGGATGTTCTCGATATCCTGCAGGCTGGAGCGCTGCGAAAGGGGAAGCTGCAGGTAGATCGGCACATCTTCGGTGGCTTCGGGGATGTGCGCGAGCTCGACCCCACTGCCCGCGACTGCCAGCGCGATTGTCTGTGAGAGCTGATCGGTCGGGATGCCGTTCAGAGCGGCTTTTTCTTTATCCGGAATCAGCTCATACTTGGTCTGGTTTGCCTCCACATACCAGTCCACATCGGTCACGCCGTTAGTGTGCTCGAAGACATTTCTTATCTGGCGCGCGATCTGCCAGCGGGTCTTATCATCCGGCCCATAGACCTCAGCCACCAGTGTCTGCAGCACGGGCGGACCGGGTGGAACCTCGGCTACCTTTGCATTTGCGCCGTAGCGGCGGGCAATTTCATGGATCTTATCGCGGACCGACTTGGCTATGGCGTGGCTCTGGCGGCTGCGCTCGTGCTTGCCCACCAGGTTTACCTGGATATCGGCGACATTGCAGCCCTGCCTCAGGAAGTAATGGCGCACGAGGCCGTTAAAATTATACGGGCTCGCTACACCGACATAGCTCTCCACATCGGTCACTTCCGGGATCGTGCGCAGGTAATCAGCCATTGCGTTGGTCGCGGCGGCTGTCTGTTCGAGGGTTGTGCCGACGGGCATGTCCACGATCACCTGGAATTCGCTCTTGTTATCGAACGGGAGCATCTTCACGGTCACAAGCTTCAACGGCAGCATTGCAATCGCCGCGAAGAGCAGAACGACCACAAGCCCGAGGAAGCGGTGTCGTGCTTTTGAGCTCATAATGAGCGGGTTCATTACCTGGCGATAGACGCGAGTGGTCCACCCTTCCTGGGGAAGGTGATGCTCGTCGTGGTGCGCATCCGATGAATGGGCTCCCTCGCTGGCCTCACCGCGCAGGATCCGATAAGACGCCCACGGTGAGATAATGAACGCGATCATGAGCGAGAAGAGCATCGCGGCGGTCGCGCCGATCGGGATTGGGCGCATATATGGGCCCATCAATCCACCCACAAATGCCAGCGGCAGAATGGCGGCGATGACCGCGAACGTCGCAAGGATGGTCGGGTTACCGACCTCATCGACCGCTTCGGATGCCACATCCACCAGGCTGCGTTCTTTGTTCGACGGCATCCTGAAATGACGGACTATATTTTCCACCACCACTATCGCGTCGTCCACCAGGATACCGATTGAAAATATCAGAGCAAATAGCGTAATACGGTTAAGCGTGTATCCGTAAAGATAGAAGATCAACAGAGTGAGAGCCAGCGTTACGGGCACGGCTATCGCCACCACCAGCGATTCCCGCTTGCCGAGCGCGAACGCGATGAGGAGCGTGACCGAGATAATTGCTATCAGCATGTGCAGCAGAAGCTCATTAGACTTCTCGGTCGCGGTCTCACCGTAGTTCCGGGTGATGGTGTAGTGGACCGATGGCGGTATCGTGGTTCCTTCGAGGGTCTTCACTTTCTCCAGCACCGCATCGGCTACCTTAATCGCATTCTTACCCTGGCGCTTTGCTATCGAAAGGGTTACCGCCGGATAGATGCCCTTTGTATCGATATGCGAGTCATCTTTAGTGGCGCCGGGACCGAAGGCGATGTTTACGTAGTTACTCGGTTCTTCGGGGCCGTCATCTATGGTGGCGACATCGCTCAGGAATATGGGACCGCCCTTGCTGACACCTACCACAACCTTACCGACATCGTCAGGTGTCTGCAGAAATTGACCAGTCTGCAGGGCGAAGTTGTAGTTGCCGTTGGCGAAGTGCCCGGACGGATATTGCGCGTTCGCGCCTTTAAGCGCCTGCTGCACGGCGGCGGGCGAAAGTCCATATCCCGAAAGCTTCGATGAATCGAGGGTAACCTTTACCTCTCTCCGAAGGCCGCCGATGACCATGGTCTGTGAGACATCATCAACCGACTTGACCTGATCATCGACCTGCGAAACCAGGCGCCGGAGCTGATAACCGTTATAGCCCTTGCCCCAGAACGTGAGCGCGAGAATGGGCACATCGTCGATGGAGCGCGGCTTGATCAGCGGCTGGCTCGCGCCGGGCGGAATCTTATCGAAGTTGGAATAGAGCTTATTATAGAGCTTTACTATGCTGTCTTCGATGTTCTGCCCGACGTAAAAGCGCACTATCGCCATCGATTGACCGGGACTGGAAGTCGTGTAGACATACTCGACGCCCGGAATCTCCCAGATGAGCTTTTCCATCGGGGTCGTGACGCGTCTCTCGACTTCTTTCGAGCTTGCGCCCGGCATCTGGACGAACACATCTACCATCGGAACGATGATCTGCGGCTCCTCTTCGCGGGGAGTCATGATAACCGCGAAGACGCCCAGGAGCACCGATGCCGTGATGATAAGCGGAGTGAGCTTCGAATCTATAAAATAGTGGGCAATTCTGCCGGCAAGGCCAAGACGCTTCTCCATCATAGCCCCTCGATTCTGATTGATGCCCCGTCGGCGAGCACTCCGGTATTGTCAACAATTACGCGGTCTCCGGCCTGGAGGCCTGATAGAATTTCAACTCCGCGGCCCATCGTGCGGCCCACCTTCACCGCCTGCATCCTGGCGCGATTTTGCCTGTCTACAATAAAAACAGTCGGAAGCCCACCCTCATCATGGAGAGCTACCTGCGGGATGATTACACCGTGCGAATAGCTCACGGGGAAGCTGATTCTCCCGAACTGGCCGGACCGGGCATTAAGGCTTGCGGGTAGATCTACCTTGACCACGAACTTATGGCTCGATGGATCGCCGGCGGGTGAGATGACGGCAATCTTGCCTTCGGCTGATTTGTCTTCCGAGCCGATGATCACATTTACGGGCTTGCCTATATATACATTCTCCACATACTTCTCCGGTACCGTCGCTTCCAGGCGGTAGTTGGAATCGGCTTGAACGGCGATCACGGGCACTCCGGGTGAAACCGTATCGCCGGGGTCGACGAGCCGCTGGGAAATGACACCGGTGATGGGGGATATTATAGTTGCATAGCCCAGTTGTGTCCTTGCATATTCGACCGCTGCCCGAGCCTGTGCGACCTGCGACGCAGCCACGTGAGCGTTGCTGACGCTCATCTTGTTCTGCACCACCGAAGCTTTAGCCATCCGCAGCGCCTCTTCAGCTTGCCTGACCTGCTGCTCGGCGGCCTGGATCTCCTGAGTACGGGATCCTTCATCGGTCATATTAGCCTGCTCGACCGATGAATCGTAAGCGGCCTTGGCGATATCGTAGTGGGTCTGAGCGCTGTCGAGCTGCTGTTTTGGAATCGCGCCCTGGTCGTAGAGCCATTTCATACGAGCAAGGTCATCTTTTGCATTTTTCATCTGAGCATCAGCCTGCACGACCGCCAGGTGCGCCTGTGCTCTCTGCTGCTTGCGTGGGCCGGCTTTGACCAGAGACAGCTGCTCGCGTGCGGCTTGAAGCGCTGCCGTGGCGCTTGCGATCGATGTGCTGGTCTGAGCCTTTTGCAGATCGATAGCCGTATATGCGCGTCCCGATCCCGCCGCGGCGGCAGCCAGAGCCGCTTCTGATTGGGAAAGCTGGGCTTGAAGGTCTCGGGATTCGAGGCGGATCAGCACCTGGCCTGCCTGCACATGGTCACCTTCGCGGACATATACAGCCGCTACGGTGCTCATTATCTTGGGCGCGATCTTCGACTCGACAATCGGCCGCACCGTGCCCGAGGCGGTTGCGTCGTCGGGTATGACCGATTTATCGAGAGTTATGGTCTTCACGCTGATCACGGGATCTGCCTGATGTTTAGTGCTGGTCACCGGTGTCTTGCCTCTTGCAACCAGCGCTGTAATGATCACTACGATTACCGCGCCCACGACTACCGGCAGTCTTTTCGGGATTCTTTTTAATATGGCATGCTCTCCGCTCATCCCCTACCTCCACATTATTTAAGCCCGGCTTTACGCAGGATAACCATCATCGGGCACCAGTTAGTTAATCCGGACTGCAATAGATTGAGCCCTACGAACCCGGTAAAAAGGAACCAGTAGGGGCTCACATAGTGTCCCAGCGCGACGCTGGCGATTATAAATGTGCCTGCAATCAGGCGAAGGGTTCTCTCGACTGTCATTTAAGGTTCCTCCGGCTTTTCGCCCTCACCCTTATACCAACTGCGAAAGACCCAATGTCCCGTTGTTTAGAAAAACATTTTCCCGGAACTGCAAACCGGTATCGGGAATGAATCCCCGATACACCGGTTCCTACTACTTATTATGGGTCGATACAGTCACAATCGATATTAGGAATTGCACTTAAAATTATTTCGCTCCGATAGCGCTGTTAAGCTTGGAAGCGATTGTCGCCTTGGGCTGCACTCCTACCATTCTGTCCAGAGCCTGCCCATTTTTGAGAACGAGCAGAGTCGGGATACCACGAACTCCGAACTTTACAGCGAGCGCCTGGTTACTATCAACGTCTACTTTTACCACTTTAACTTTTCCGGCAAACTCTGCGGCGATCTGATCTACCACAGGCGCCAGCATCCTGCAAGGCATACACCAGCTTGCCCAGAAATCCACAAGGACCGGTGTCTCGGAGTTCATAACCTCCGATTCGAAACTTTTTTCATTGACTTCGAGTGCGTTACTCATCGCGATTCTTCCTTTCTCTACGAACATATACCCCAGGGGGTATGCTGTAAAGGTATAAAAATTGGCGGATCGATCCGCCGTTTGCCTGGTCAGTCAGTGGTTCTTTCTAACCAACATATACCCCAGGGGGTATGGTATATTCAGTATATTCCACAATGTTGTGCTTGTCAAACAATTTTTTAGTGAGAAGAAAATATTTCTATACGGCAATATTTCGCGGCTTCCACCAAACGAAAAAGCCGGGCTTTGCAAATACAGCTGCAAGCCCGGCTTTAGCCATGCTTAGACTGCTACTGCCGCATAGGGCAGTTTCCGCACATTCCGCGTCCGCCGCCCATACCCATTCCGGCTCCGCCGCGGCCTTTACCCATACCCATACCCATACCCATTCCCATCGGGCAGGTTCCGGCTGCATTTCCACCAGCCATACCGCACATTCCCATACCCATTCCGAGCCCACAGCCCATGCCGCAGCCGCACTTTCCGCTCTGGCACATCTTGATGCAGGTGGCTCGCTGGGCGGGTGTGAGCTCCTCTAAAATTGCTCCGCGAGCATCGATCGCCTTATCGCGAATCTGTGCCCTGATCTGATCAGCCTCGTTAGCCTTCTGCTTGATAAGCTGCAGGTCGGGGGTCTGAACGGCCCACAGTCCCGCAATCTCCTTCATCTTCGCTTGAAGATCGGCTTGCAGGCCCGCGGTATCATTCATAAAGGCTGTTCTGATCCTGGTCATCTCCGCGACCTGGGCCTGTGAAAGACCAAGCACTTTCTGGCAATTAGCAAAGCATGCCGCCGGCTGATTTACCACCGGAGGGTTCCCTCGTTTACCCTGGGCCATCGCAACGATAGCCGTCAGTGCAATAAGCAGCACGAGCGCATAAATAAGTGTGTTTCGTCTCATAATACTGACTCCTTTTCTTGTTATCTCATACATCCGGGCTTTGCATAACAGCCCGGCCTTCCGATACCAGGACAAATTCCTCCGCCACACCTGCCCTGATCACAGAACCTCTGCCCGACAAGATCGAACAGCTTCTTTTGCTGATCCTCCCTCAATACGGGCTTAAGGTCTAATAGATACTGCGCCGCGCGGCGCTGCAACCTGGCCTGGCTTTTTTCCAGATTTGCAAGCGCTGTGTCTATGTCCTGCTGCCTGGGGTGAGGCTGCTGGAGCACCGCGAGCAGATTCGCGCGATCTTCCTGCATCTCCGCACAAGCCGCATGCTGCTCAGGGCGGAACGATTCATTGATCGATGCAACGCGCTCCTCCTGCTCAGGTGAGAGCTGCAGATAACTTGTTATCAGCGCAGGGCCCTTGCCCACCGGCTTGACTCTTGCAGCCGCCTGCCTGGAGCTGATCGCATAAGATACTGCGAATGAAGCCATGGCGACTGCGCACAACGCAATGATGCTCGCTGCCCATCTTCTTGCTGTCATTGCGTCACCCCACTGCCTGTTCGTGCGTCGGCATTCGCGACATATACCGCTCGCAAGAGCCCGTTATCGAACGCATCTAGCCCAAATGAATCGGCTACCTGCTGCTTCGATGCCGCAGCCGGACGTTCATAAGCCGGACTTCCGTTCCGCGAGCCATAATAGATGCCGGAAACGCTGCCGATTGCGAGAGCCATAAGCACCATCGCCGCAGTCACCAAGCGCGGCATCCGCCAAAGCCAGCCGGACACCGTGTCTGTGTAACGGCGCCGCGCTGCGCGCTCGCGTATATCGGCAAGCGTAAACGATAGCTCTATGCCCTCGTATGCTCCCAGGGCTTCCATTGCGCTTGATAAAGCTGCCATCTCTTCCCTGCACGATGGGCACGACTCGAGATGCCGGCGAAGGTCGGCTGCTCTGTCGGGCTTTAATTCGCCATCTAAAAATGCCGGTATCACTCTTTTTGCTGTCTTACAGTTCATATCGGCGCCTTTCTATCTGTTTAACGTCGCACCAGCGCTATAACTTGCGGTAAGCTAAAATTTTTTTTCAGTGGGAGATATTTCTATCTGTTCGGGCTGTCAATATACGCAGACAATCTGGTCCGCAGAGCTTGCTTCGCTCTGAAGAGAAGAGACTCGACTGCGGGCACGCTCACTTTGAGAATATCTGCGATCTGCTGGTAGGAAAGCTCCTCGTAGCGCTGCAGGATTATCGCCATGCGCTGATTCTCGGGAAGTGAACCGATGGCAGCTCTCACTTCCCGCGTTAGCTCGCTCGAGCAAGCTCGTTCCTCCGGGGTTGCGCCTGGATCGGGAGTAGATTCCTGCAGTTCTTCAGTTGTTGTGGATTTCGAGCGCCTGCGTTTTCGAGCTTCATCGAGGCAGGCGTTGGTGGTGATGCGGTAAAGCCAGGTGGTAAATGTCGCGTCGGGGCGGTAGTTCTTGCCGGAGGTGTAGATTCTTACGAATACTTCCTGGGCGACATCCTGCGCCACATCGCTGTTTCCCAGGAAACGATAAGCCGTGTTTACGACGCGCGCGCGATACCGCTCCAAGAGCAGATTAAAAGCACTCTCGTCCCCACGCTGGAACTCCAGCATCAATTGGTTGTCGGAGATCGGCATCCGGCCACGCTCCGGGGTGTATGTGTAATCTACACATATAGCATACGGTACTAATCCGCAGCCGTCAATCTATAGTTTATAGACAAACCTATTCATCTGAGGCAAACTGCAGGGCTATGCCGCTGCCCTCGGCTTTTATTATCACTTTTGATTTACCGCCCCACTTCAACTCGTCCCCAATGCAACTGACGCTATACGAATGACCATTGTGAGTGTAGTGGAGAGTATTGCCTTGAATATCATCGAGCGCAACAGTGTTTGATCCGGCCCAGGCAAGCTCGAGCCCCCAGGATACCACATCCTCATGAGGCGTAACCCGTACCTGAAATCTCCTGTCTCCGCAGAATAATTCAATGCCTTCATCACATTCGACGATCAGGCATTGCGCAGAGCGTTCAGTCACCCGCGGATTATCAGCACGGACATAGCGCGTGCTGCCGTCCGCAAACTCTTTGAAAATGCGTATTCCCGCCATTTCTACCCTATCGCTCCATAGGAACCCATCGAGCACCGGCAGGGTGTCGTAAGTGCAGGCATTTTCAGTGCAGACCTGCGAAAGATAAGGTTCCGCGTAGGTCTCATCGAAAAGATGAATGTCGCGTATCTTGAATCCGGCTTCGTCCCAGTAGAGGTTCACGCGGTAGAACCGGCTGCAATACCATATCGATTTGTGGTTTTCGCCTTTCCAGTCCGCGAGCGCGGTTACAGCCGATGCGGGAGTTTCCTGGTATACAGACATAAACCACCTGCCCGATTCTCCGAGTGTCTCGACCCTGATCTCGCCATCCGCCGCTCTCTTCGCCAACTGCTCCACCTGAAAGGTAAGCCCTTCGCTCATATCCCGCCAGCCAAATGAGTTTTCCTGGCCAACCTGAGTGTAACCGAACGAAAGACAAGGCGACTTAAAATTAGTATCGAAGAACCAGTCCACCCACTCCGGCGAACCTCCGCCTTCTTTATACACAGGTTCGAGCGTGATCACACCCTGGGCGTCGCCGTCAGTGTCGGCATCGTATTGGTAAATCGGGTCACTGCCGAGCATTCGGAAAACCGGCACATCGATCTGCTCGGAGGGGTGCTGCGCCGGCATATACATATTACGGCGGCTGGGGTAATATGCCTGATTAAAATAGCCGCCCCAGAGGGTGTAACCGTCGGTGCCCCACTGGTCCTTACATATACAGCAGGAGACGATGCCGTACCGTTCATGCAGGTACCCGATTAAATGCGCATCCATAAGCCACGAGCCGACTGAACGCGGATACTCTCCAAATACTCTCCTGAACTCCTCCATAAATACATCGGCAAGCTTCTCACGCTCATCGCGCGTATAGCCGACCGAAAAGCCAACGTCCGTGTGCCAGTCCCACGGATACCGTCCGCGCCAGCTGAGGCCCGCTTTCTCCACCATCGGCTGCACAACCTCGAACCACGCGCCGATCTCATGGCATTTATCCAGAGCTTTCAAAGGATCGATCAGGCGGCTGTCGAGGAGCGCATCGTATTGCACCAGCCATGTCGCGGGGAGCCCATGCTTCTCCACCAGCCGAATCTGTTGCACTACCGGCTGCACAAGATCGAGATCAGGGTCTCTCGGTTCTACCGCCCTTATAAAGTTGATGATATTGACTATATTCGTCTGCGGCACGCTACACCTCGGAGTTCGCTTTGATGAATTCGTCGTGGCAATCGATGCCGTTCTTGCTGTATCTAATGAGTTTCGCATAATGATGTGACGTACTGGCGGGTCGGATCGAGCACAAAGCCTTCTGCCAGGTTGTCACTACATTACCTGAAACTCAGTAGTGGGTTTATCCTCCCACGGTATATCAGGCAGCGCGGGGCCGATGATGGTTTTGCTCATGATGATGTCTCCTCTTATGCCGAAATCGGTGGGTTCGGGGATAGGATAGCATAATTGAGGGGGGTGTGGAAGAAGCTCAGATTGTTATATTTTTTGAGTTAATGTCTTTACATTAGTGGTGTTTGCTGGTATAAAGAATATGGCGACTGGGGTTGCCAATACACACTGCACGGAACCCTGAAGTTTAGGTGGTTTACCGGCCGTGTTTTGTTGTACGTTTTCAGACCCCAAAACCACAGTCCTCCGCCTCTTTGGCGGCATCTTTTGAAAAGGAGGAATCAGATTGAGTTCCATAGACGGCAGTACTAGCTCGTTAGAGCCCCCAAGTCCTGAGGACCCAGGGCACGAACGCTTAGTGCTACTCAAATCGATGTTCCTTTTCAGCGCCGCCGAGGGAGGCTTTACCTCTTAATGTAACGACCATAACCTCATCGGCATAGGAGCATCGTACACGTCGGGAGTAATCTTTCGGCGCGTTAACTGAATACCAGAGGTGCTTCTATGACTGAAGTTTTGGTCCGCTCCGAAGCGGAAACTTATCACGTCGGCTCGCAGCGGCTTGCGCCGCCTGGGGCTCGCGTCGTACACAGCCATTGGGCGCAAAGGATAATGACCTTTCTGATGGTCATGGGTCCGGGCCTTATTGTAATGGTAGCTGATAACGACGCGGGTGCGGTGTCAACCTACACAGAAGCCGGAGCAAGGTTCGGCTGCCATCTGCTCTGGCTCTTGTTATTGCTGCTGCCTTGTACATATTTCGTGCAAGAGATGGTCGTGCGCCTGGGGATAGCGACAGGCCAGGGGCACGCGGCTATGATTTACAAGCGGTTCGGCAAGTGGTGGGGAGTGTTCTCGCTCTTCGACCTGCTTTTGGTAAACTTTCTGACCCTGGTGACTGAGTTCGCTGCGATAGCGCTCGCGATGAACATGATGGGGATCTCGGAATATCTGGCTGTCCCAATGGTGGCAGCCGGCTTGATATTGCTGGTCTCAACAGCGAGTTTCCGGCGCTGGGAGAAGGTTGCGATCTTCCTGTGCATTTTCGATATGGCCTGGTTTATTCTGGGTTGGAAGTATGCCCCAGGCGCGAGAACGGTGATAAAGAGCACGCTCGTTCCCAGCATCCCGCATAGTGGGATTACTTCGAACCTGATGTTCCTTGTCATTGCTATAGTAGGAACCACGATTGCTCCCTGGCAGCTCTTTTTCCAGCAGAGCTGCGTGGCTGATAAGAAGCTGCGTTTTGCCGATCTGAAGTGGGCTCGGCTCGATACATTCATTGGAGCTTGTGTTGTTATCATAGTCGCGGGATGTATGATGCTTGCAGGTAACTGGGCAACCGCACATGTTCCCGGCTTCTATCAGACTTTCATCAACACAGGAGCAAAGGATACTTTTGATCCTGCGCGGATGTTTGTCTGGATGGGGAAGGTTGTCGGGCCGTTTACAAAAAACATTATGTTTCTGCTGATGTGCAACGCGGCTATCCTGGGAGCCACTACAATCTCCCTTTCCAGCGCGTGGGCTTACGGTGAGGTTAAGGGATGGCCATCGAGCTTGGAACTGCCGGTTAGCAAGGCTAAGAGCTTCTATGGTTTTTATGCGTTGTGTGTGGCGATGGCTGCCGGGATTGTGCTTATCCCACGCGCGCCGCTGCAGCTTATTATTCTGAGTGTGCAGGTGCTGGCGGGGATTATGCTGCCATCGGCGATTATATTCCTGCAGCTTCTCTTAAACGACAGCGAGCTGTTGACTGAGAAGTATGTAAACAAGACCTGGAACAACGTTGTAAACTGGACAATCATTATTGTCTTGTTCGCACTGTCACTTATTCTGGCGGCGCAGGTTGTGGCGCCGAATTTATTCCCGAGTTAAATATCGAAAGGAGGCAATACAATGGCAACAATGGTTAAAACAAAGAAGAATGAGGAGCGCTGCTTCTATGTGGTGCATCCGCTGGATGATGTAGCTGAGGAGAAGTTCGATGCCGAAAATCTCGGCCCGATGCCGATGACCCGCAGCGTGAAATGGTCGCTGATGGCTCTTCGTGGATATCTGGTCACGATGGGTGTGCTGGTAGCTTATCACGTGCTATGCGTAGCGGGAGTGATTGGACACTAAGGAGGATATATGGACGAAGGTGACCCAAACAAACGCACATTGATCTGAACAGGCCGTAGGTTAAGACTTGCGGCCTGTTTTCTTATACGGGCTATCCTTTCTTCTTTGTAATCTTCGCATAAGCTCTCGGAAATTGCTCCGGCGTGTTCTTTGTTTTTTCCACCACTACGAGCTGCCGCACGATATCGGTTGCGGGGATACCGATTTGTGCAATTTTCCGCACATGACCGCCGAGTTGACCGATAATCGGCTTTGCGGCGGCGATCTCTTCGTCGGCTGCTGAGCTCTTCTGGGCTACCAGTATACCACCAATCTTCACCAGCGGCAGGCAGAGTTCGGCCAGGATTTTCATATCGCTTAGAGCGCGGGCGAAGGCGACATCGTAGCGCTCGCGATAGTCGGAATTATGGGCGGCGTCCTCCGCGCGGGCATGTATGATCTCAACATCCTCCATTCCCAGCATCTCCACGGCTTGTTGAATAAACTTCAGCTTTTTAAGCGACGAATCGAGGAGCGCGAGCTTGAGATCGGGGCGGGCGATCTTGATTGGAATACCTGGAAATCCCGCGCCGGTGCCGATGTCTATGATGCTCGAACCGGGCGCGAGTTTTACGGCTGAAAGGCAGGTGAGGGAGTCGAGATAATGGTCGGTGACGATCAATTCGGGGTCGGTTATACGAGTAAGGTTGAGGGTGCGGTTTGTTTCGATCAGAAACGACGCGAACCTGTCGAGAAGGTCGAGTTGATCGTCGGAAAGCTCGATCCCGAGTTCGCTTGCGCCGGCCCAAAGAACTTCGAGAGGTAGAAACGCCATCTCAGCTATACCTCGTAGACGCAGAACAAGCCGTCCTCAAGTACTGCCGAAGGCGGCTTGTTCAACCTCGAGCCGGTATTCAGTTGTTCTGTCAAACCATATTCAGATGTGCCGCTATTCACTTTTCCAGTCTTTAGTTTATCCATAATGTTTGACGCTTAATCCCCGTTACCCGTTCCGTTCTTTTCTCTCGATTGTTCGATATGAACTGCGAGGACAGCCACATCCGCGGGGGTTATCCCCGGGACCCGTGTAGCCTGGCCAAGAGTGGCGGGCCGCACGCGCGCGAGCTTCTCTTTAGCTTCGCGGGAAAGGGAGCGGATCAGGGTGTAGTCCACGGAAGAGGGGATCGGTTTATCCTCCATCTTCCTGGCCTGCTCGACCTGTATCTGCTGCCGTTCGACATATCCGCTGTATTTCACGGTAAGCTCCACCTGCTCCGCCACATCCGGTGGCGCCGAGCCATTACTCCCAATGCGAGCGATGTCGGCATAGCGCACCTCGGGCCTGCGCAGGATTTCTTCGAGCGAGTAGCTCCTGCCCGATATTTCGAGCCCGAGGGTGGAGAGCATCTCCGCATCCGACGGTTTCACGAAGGTCACTTTCAGCCTTTCGCGTTCCTTTTTAATGAGATTCTTCTTAACCTGGAATCGCTCCCAGCGTTCATCGCTCACAAGCTCTGCTTCTCTGCCTATCGGGGTGAGACGCAGGTCGGCGTTATCCTGCCGAAGGAGCAGGCGATACTCCGCGCGCGAGGTAAGCAGGCGATACGGGTCATTTACACCTTTAGTCACGAGGTCATCGATCAGCACACCGATATAGCCTTCACTGCGGCGGATAATTATCGGGTCTTGTCCCCGAATCAGCCGCCCCGCGTTTATTGCGGCCATCAGCCCCTGCGCGGCGGCTTCTTCATAGCCGGAGGTGCCGTTAATCTGTCCCGCGAAGAAGAGGCCATCAACGAGCTTGGTTTCGAGCGAGGGTTTTAGCTGGGTCGGCGGAGCGAAGTCATATTCGATCGCGTAGCCGGGGCGGATCATGCGCATGTCCTCGAGACCCGGAATGGTCTTCAGGAACTCCATCTGCACCTCTTCGGGGAGGCTGGTGGACATGCCCTGGACATAGATTTCGTCGGTATTCCAGCCTTCCTGCTCAAGAAAGACCTGGTGGCGGCGTTTATCCGGGAATTTGACGATCTTATCTTCGATCGAGGGGCAATAGCGCGGACCTACTCCCTCGATACGCCCGCCATACATCGCCGAGCGCTCTAAATTTCGCATGATCACATCGCGCGTGCGGTCGTTCGTATAGGTAAGCCAGCACGGGAGCAGGTTATCACGCTCGATCCTGCCGGACATAAATGAGAATGGTCCAGCATCCGGCTCAGATTCCTGCCGTTCGCATTTTTCAAGGTCGATACTTCGTTTATCCAACCTCGCAGTGGTGCCGGTCTTAAGCCGGCCGAGCTCGAACCCGAGCGAACGAAGGCTGTCCGAAAGCTTCTCCGAAGCGAACTCCCCCGCCCTTCCCGCGGAAAACTGCGCCTCGCCGATGTGAATGAGCCCTTTAAGGAATGTTCCCGTGGTCACGATAACGCATTTCGCGCCATACTCCATCCCGGTCTGGGTGCGCACACCCGCCACTTGCCCCGTTGTGTGTCCCGAAACTCCGCGCTCGGCAATTATCTCCTCGACCATCGCCTGCTTGATCTCCAGGCGTGGCTGATCCATGAGGGTGCGGCGCATGAATGCTTCATAAAGGCGCTTGTCCACCTGCGCGCGCAGGGCCTGGACCGCGGGCCCTTTACCGGTATTGAGCATGCGGATGTGGGTATAGGTGGCATCGGTCGAAAGAGCCTGCTGCCCACCGAGCGCGTCGATCTCGCGGACCAGGTGACCTTTCGCCGGCCCTCCGACGCTGCAGTTACACGGCATCTGGCCGATAGTCTCGATATTAATAGTAAGAAGAAGTGTATTGAAGCCCATCCTCGCGGAAGCCAGCGCGGCCTCGCACCCCGCATGCCCCGCTCCGACGACTATAACATCGTAACTTTGCATAACGGAGTAATTATAACATAGTACGTCATCGGCTCTCAGCCATTATGCCTTTTACGGTGTAGCCGCACTATCCCCACCGCCCCCATTGCCACCATCACGAGCGTCGAGGGTTCTGGTATGGGTGTCCAGACTACCGCACGACCGTTTGAGACGCCTGCTACCCAGCCGGAGTCATTGATTGCTCGCGCTTCGCCGGAGCCGGGGAGGGTGGTAATGCTTCCGTCAGAGTTCCAGATCACGGCTGAATCGCCGGATCGTCCTGTAATCAGGCCTGAGGCATTGATTCCCCATGCGCAACCGCTGGTGTCGCCTGGGAGAAGAGGAAGATCGATTACGCTGCCATCCGTACGCCAGAGCAGGGGATATTCGATATTTGCGTTGTCCTCACCGAATCCGACCGCTGTTCCACCTGCGTTGATCGCCTGTGCCGAGGAGAAAAAGAGCCCATAGGGTTCGGGGAGGTAGGTGATTGACCCGCTGCTCGACCATGTTGCGGCGTGCCCTGAAGATGAGCCTGCGATAGTGTCGCTGTCGTTGATCGCGGAGGCGCTGCCGGGACCCAGATCGATAATATCCGGTCCCCAGAATACTGCATGCATCTGTCCCGCGGCATCGTTCGACCACCCGGCGATCTTTCCTGAGTTGTTTATTGAGTTAGCCCAGCTCGAATTACCGCCGGGCAGTTCGCCCAGAGGTGTGAATGGAAACAGGATAGCATGCGACTGGAACCCGTAGGCTCCCGCGATCTGGTCGAAATCGTTGATCGAGGTGGCGCCTGTGTGAGTCGAGCCGGTAACCAGGTAGGTCGCAATACCCTGCTCAGGCGTCCACAGGAAACCCTTGACCCCCTCGCCATTCACCAAACCGACCACCCAGCCGCTGCTGTTGATCGAATATGCGCTTGAGGATGTTCCGACTACGCCCAGGTCGATCATTTTATAATCAATCGCATTGCCGGTCCCGATCGACAACACAATCAGCGCCAGCACTAATAAAGATATATGTTTCATGCCCTGCTCCTTTAGTTCCTGTAGCTCTGTTATACCCCACTGTCACAGGCATTCCTCGAAAGTGAATGCTGACAAATATTCGATTACAATTGGAAAGCAGCCTCAGAGTTGGCTAAATCCTGTAACGTGGTAATCATTGACATGCCGAGCTCAGGGGGATAGAATTACGTGTCCGAGCCGATGGAACGGCTTCGATTGGCAACACGGCATGAAGCCGGCTGGAGGACTTGGGCGAGGTAAGGCCGCGCTCTGCGTCCCCGTTTCTCAGTTGCGTTTCCGCTCTTACTTGCGGCAGCGTTCCACTCCGTGTTAAAAACCGGTATTCAGCCCAGTATCAAGGGCACGGAGATTGCTGCTATCTACATCTAAGAATCAATGAAAACCGTAAAGGATGTCATGACGACGGATGTCGTGTGGGTGAGCCCTTCCGCACGGATAAAGACCGCCGTCATTCTAATGAAGGGGCATCATATCGGCGCTCTGCCTGTCGTTGGAGCCAGCGACGAGGTGATGGGCATAGTCACGTATCAGCATATCCTCGGTGAGCCGCAGGATACGGCGGTGATGGACGTGATGTCGCGCGATTACACGCCTGTCGAACCAGAGATGAGCGCATACGACGCAGCCGAGGTGATGGTTGGAGCAAAATCCGATTATCTGCTCGTTATGGATGGTCCGCGGCTTGCGGGAATCATCTCGCACGGCGACCTAATGCCCGAGCTCGGGAAGACTTTCGATCCGCTCACCGGGCTCGCATGGGCCGATCAGTTCCGCGAGTGGGCGATGAGCGCTCTCAAGGGCGGGCACGAGATCAGTATAATATTCTTCGACCTCGATAAATATGGCCAGTTCAACAAGAAGTGGGGCCATGTGGTCGGCGATAACGTCATCAAGAGCGTTGCCGAAGTAATAAAGAACGGCACTAATTCCGATAGCGATTTTGTGTGCAGATATGCGGGCGATGAGTTCGCTATAGTGAGCACCCGAAACGCCGACGAAGCCCAGGAGCTCGCACATTTCCTTAAAGAAGGTATCTCCAGGATAAAAATCCAGGATGTGCCGGAGAGCGTATCTGTTTCCTACGGTATTTTCGGCGGCAGGCGCACCAAAGAGCGTGAAGATATCCACTACGCCGCCACAATCGACGACCTTATCACTCGTGCGAGCAAAAATTGCACCCTGAATAAACCGCACCGCGTCGAAAAGCCCGAAACCGCTCCCGCAGCTCAGCCCATGGCGCCGCGCGAACCGATCTCATCGCCTTACCTAACTCCCGTGGGCCGTAGTGCCAGGCTGAAGATTCGGACGATCAACTTCTCCTCCACCGGCTCCGAGGCGACCGTGGGAGTTACACTCGAGCGGAGTGGAAGAGTTTACGCGCGAGAGGCGAGTGGTTATGTGATCGAAGGCACGAATATGCTCAGGCTGGTTGCGGAAGCAACCGCAAGCGCCGCGAGTAATGCGCTTGCTTCGGAGCATGGGGTAGTGGTCGATGAGGTGCTGCTGCAGACCGGGATGAAGGGCGAGCAGATAGTGACCGTGATCGCCGTGTTCCTGACCCCCAGGTTCACCGTCCGCAGCTCGGGCAGCGCGATAATCAAGCGCGGCGATCAGTTCCGCGCGGCAGCCGCGGCGGTCCTGAACGCGATCAACCGGCAGTTCGAGGTTTCGCCTTTATCCGAGCCTGAAGCGCCCGAAACTCAGCCTTCGACCTCACCGCTGCAATAGTATTGAATTAATGTTTGCAAGCCAGCTCGCAGTATTCCCTCAGCAGCCGTATGAACAGCCGGTAATTCTCCAGCGAAACTTGCGGTGGGGTCTGGTGATCGACCGATGGGATAAACCCACCCTGGCGCATCACGGGTAGAAGACGCTCGAATTCCTGCCTCATTCGCTCCTCGCCCAAGTGCATCACGGTCTTATCGAACGCTCCCAGCAGTTTTACATCCGGGTGTTTTTTTCGCAGCTCCGATACATCCACCCCCGCCATTCTCTCGAGAGGTAGGAAGCCCTCGCATCCAACCTCCATAAACCAGCTTACGGGGTGCGTTATGTCACCATCGGTATCCACGATCGAAACGATCCCCCGCTCTCTCAATACCGGATTGATTCTGAGGTAATACGGAGCCATGAATTCGTCGAAAAGCTCCTTCGAGAGCATCGGACCGTGGTTATAGGACATATCCTCAGCGAATGTCATAAAGTCGGGGACGCATATCTCACAGAACTGATCGAGCACGCGCAGGTTGTAAGCGAGCAGATCCTCGTTCATTTCCTTCATTAAGTCGGGCTGGTCATAAAATGCATATAGATGCTGCTCAATCCCGAAAAGCGTGCGCGGGAACCAGAAAAAGCCTTCCAGGGTGAGCCAGATGACCATCTCTCCCGCTCTCTGCCTTTCCGCCCACTGCCCGATCAGTTTTTCATCGACCGGGTGCTCGGGATAGAGATAGGGTTTGAGCGCGAGGTAGTCGTCGCGTGTGCGCACGGGGAGACGCTGTTCCGCCGCAGACGTGCGTGGGCCGATCCAGTCCTGCCTGTGGCAATCCTGCCCGAAGTATTCGCGGATGTCGCCTGCGTCGACGAGTTCCGCCGGCAGCCCTTCCGTCCGCCAGCGCGCAATGGTCTTATCCCACCACACCGCCCATTCCATCACAGGCAGCCGGTCAACCGGCTCAAAATTCAGGATCCTTTTGAAGCGATCTCGATTAGTCATGATAATACAATGCAATAGTGCGGCGAGCCGCCGCACTATTGCCTCCATCAAGCTGAACTACTTTTCTTTCGCTTTCCATTCATCATGCAACTTCTCGAAATCGGATATGAGTCCCTCCACGACCTTCATACCGCCGCGCCAGAACTCCGGATCGCTGATATCGATTCCCACTCTTCCCAAAAGCTCGCCGGGTGAACACGACCCGCCCGCCTTCAAAAGCTCGATATACTTCGGCACGAACGCCTGTCCTTCGCGCTTATACATCGAATAAAGAGCCATAACCAAAAGCTCGCCGAACGAATATGCATACACATAAAACGGTGAGCTGATGAAATGGTTTACATACATCCACCAATTTGCGTGCTCTTCACCCAGCTCCACCGAATCCCCGAACATCGCCTGGATATTGCGCTGCCACATTTCGTTGATCTGCTCGCGGGTAAGTTCGCCCAGTTCTCTGCGGCCGCGATGCAGTTCCTGCTCGAACCGGTACATCGCCGCCTGCCTGAAGATCGTCGCAAACACCCCCTCGATCTTCTCCGCATACAGCGCGAGCTTGTCATCGAGATCTGATTTCGCCACCAGGCTCTCGAAAACCAGCATTTCTCCGAATGTGCTTGCAAGTTCAGCCACCGGCAGCGCGCTGGAGAAGTTCACCAGCGTCTGATGCCGGGCAAGAAACGCGTGGACCCCATGTCCGAGTTCATGCCCGAGGGTCATGATGTCGTCTTTCTTGTTCAGATAGCTTAGCAGCACATAAGGATGCAGGTCGGGAGTCGCATAAAGGCAGAATGCTCCGCCGCGCTTACCTTTCCTGGGCTCCGCATCGATCCAATTGCCCTCGAAAAACGCCTTCGCGGCGTCCGCTATCTCGCCGGAGAACCTGCCAAACGACTCAAGAACAATATCCCTGGCCTGATCGAACGAATACTGCTCCTTTGTCTCGAAAAGTGGAGCATAGCGGTCGTAGTGTGTAAGTTTATCGTAACCGAGAATCTCGCGCTTCGCCTGGTAATAGCGCGCGACCAGCGGGTAGCCTTCGACACAGGTCGAGATCACGGTTTCAACGGTTTCCCTGTCGAGCTCGTTCGAGAGGTTGCGAGCTTGCTCGGGGTATTCATATCGCCGCAGCCTGTCGTCGATCGCTTTATCATAGATCAGTGTGTTAAATATAAATGTAAGCAGGCGGCCGTTCTCGTCGAGCCCCATAGTGAGCGATTCGGCTGCCGCCTTGCGCACCTTGCGGTCGGGGTCGCGAAGGAGAGCCAGGATCTCGGGCTCGGTAAGGATATGCTTCTCACCGTCGAGGGTGATCTTGAACTCGATAGCCGAAACCATCTCCTCGAACAGCCGCTCGAATGCGCGTCCGCCGGTGTTGGATTTCTCTTCGAGTATCTTTTCTTCCGGTTCCGGCAGCCGGTGCTCGCGGAAGAGCCGCGCGGCGTGGACGAAGTGGCGGTAGTTTGCGAGGAGTTTATCTTCGAGGATCGGTTCGATTATCTCGGGTTTTGCGGCCATCAGCTCGAGGTCGAAGAAGATGAGCTCGATTGCAATCTCGGTCATTCGTTCCTGCACGTGCTGCATAAGCGCTCCGTGCTCGGGCTTGCTGGTATCGGCGGAGAAAAGCAGCGTCGCAAAGCTGCTGATCTTAGTCTCCTCTACAGCCAGATCTTCATATTCACGAATGGCTTCGTGAAGAGTTTGAGCGGTCAAATTATCGCTGTCGATCCTGCCACGGTAGCGCTCGGCGAAGAGCTTAGCCTTCGCAAGGGCGTCATCGAGGGCTTTATCGATCCGTTGATCATCTACACTTGAAAAAAGGTCGCTAAGGTCCCATGCGACCGTAGTCATATCAGGCATATCCATCTCCTGTGAGTTAAAGTCGAAGATTATATGCCACATTATACGCCCGGTTAACCAGGCAGACAAGCGAGGGAAGAAAGAATTGAGAATTGTGAGTGAATGGTAGCTATCGGCCTGTAACGGGCAGCGGTGGTACCTGTTGTATCGGGAAGGGGGTTCCCGATACAACAACAGACAGGTATATCAGTTATGGCAATATCTACTGAGTTTCAGGTAATGTAGTGACAACCTGGCAGAAGGCTTCGTGCTCGATTCGACCCGCCAGTACGTCACATCATTATGCGAAAGTCAATAAAAGTCAGAAACCTCTGCTCACGGTGTAGTTTTCTCGTCTTGCGATTCCTCGTCGGATATCACGATTGCCCGCTCGCCCGGTTTAACATAACCCTGCTTGCGAGCAAGCTCCACCTTGCCCTGGGGCGTGACCATATATTTGAGCTGGCGGCGCATTTTGATATTATTTTTCTTCAAAGTCAGGTAGCGGCTCTCGATCTGCTGCTTCTCGCGATCTTCGCGGCTGTAAAGGCGGAACGGCCGGATAAGCTTGTTCACGAGCATACTGCCGATGAACATTGCCACTCCCACCACCACCGTTATCAGAAGCACCGGCAGGATCAGCTTTCGAAAACGCGGCTTTCGCCTCCTCCTCCGCGGAGGATCTACCTGAGCCCGGCTTCTTCTCGATCTTGAAGCGTTCATCTCAAAACGACCTCCCTGTCCTTCTGATCAGTTCCCGGCAACTTAACGCCCGGATGAACAATGTTACGCCATAGCTGAGTCGATTGTCAATTAATATAGCAGCCGCATTGCCGCAGGGCTGCGTGACAATTCACGATAGGAGTGTTACACTATGTTTGTCACCAGGAGAGGAGTTCCTGGTGATTCTTTTTAGCCCGTAAGGTTCGGTTGCAGTGGCTCCGCCACGGGCTGCTGGTTACCTGGTCAGGAGGTAGTTCTTTTGTTTGCTTTTCTACGGCGCTTGATGTTGGGAGCGCCTTTACCTAGCTCGAGACAAATACATGAAAGATTGCCGAAGTTTCTTGCATTGCCCGTATTTGCATCGGATGCGGTATCATCAGTTGCATACGCGACCGAAGAAATCCTGCTCGTGCTGGTCGTTGTCGGGTTGCTGGCGTGGCAAATATCATTTCCCATTGCGATAGCGATCGCGGGCCTGATCGCTATCGTGACTATATCATATCGGCAGACGATCTATGCGTATCCGCACGGTGGAGGCAGTTATACGGTAGCCAAGGAGAACCTGGGGACCTTCTACGGGCTTGTAGCTGCCGCGTCGCTGCTCACCGACTACGTGCTTACGGTGGCGGTTAGCGTCGCCGCTGGAGTTGCGGCTATTATCTCGCTTCACCAGGCATGGGCTCCGCACGTGACGCTTTTCGGCATCCTGGCGGTGCTGCTTGTCGCGTTCATGAATCTGCGTGGGCTGCGCGAATCGGGAGCTATATTCGCCGGGCCTACTTATCTGTTTATCATCTGTCTCACTACGCTCATCGCGGTGGGATTATATAAGGTAGTTACCGGTCAGGTTGTGCATGTTGTCACCAATCCCGCGGCTTATGCTTTCGACCTGAGCAAAGCGCGCGGCACACCGATTACCGCTCTGCATACGGTCAGTGCATTCCTTATATTAAGGGCGTTTTCGAGTGGGTGTTCGGCTTTAACCGGAATTGAAGCGATAGCGAACGGGATTCCCGCGTTCAGACCGCCGGAATCAAGAAACGCCGCGACCACGATGACGATAATGGCGATTATTCTCGCTAGCCTTGTCGTTGGTGTTACTTATCTCGCCAATGCATATCATGTATTCCCGGCGGAGCATGAGACAGTAATATCTCAGATCACGAGGACCGTATTCGGCAGAACCTGGTTCTGGTATACCGTTCAGATCGCTACCGCGGCTATTCTCATCCTGGCGGCGAATACTGCTTTCCAGGACTTCCCGCGGCTCAGCTCGATCTTGGCAAGAGACCGCTTTGCTCCGAGACAGTTGGCTAACATCGGAGATAAGCTTGTTTTCGACAACGGGATCGTGCTGCTCAGTCTGGTGGCGGCGGCGCTCATTGCCATTTTCCATGGCGATACGAGCGCGCTGATCCCGCTGTATGCCGTGGGTGTATTCGCGTCGTTTACCCTGAGCCAGATCGGGATGGGCATAAGACAGAAAAGATTGCGGCATCCGGGCTGGATGCTGCACTCAGCGGTGAGCTTCTTCGGCGGATGCGTAACCGCCGTTGTAACTATAGTCATCGCTATTACCAAGGTAACAGCCGGCCCCAGGATTCCAATTGGGTCGTTCAGCATACCGACGGGCGCTTATTTCGTCCTGATTATCATTCCGTGTCTGGTAATTGTCTTTTACAAGATCCACCAGCACTATATCCAGCTCGGAAATGAGCTGCGGCTTACCGACGAGACATTCGAGGAGCCCAAACCTGTTAAATCGACAGCCATAGTGCTCACTTCCAGCATTCACAAGGGTATCTTGCCGGCGTTGGAATATGCGCGCACTCTCTCGCACGATTGCAGGGCGCTGTTCGTGGAGATCGATCCCGTGGAAACCTCGCTCATACGAGAAAGGTGGGAGAAATTCGGGCTCGGGGTGCCGCTGGTTATACTGGAGTCGCCTTATCGCTCGTTGATCGGCCCGGTGTTGAATTACCTTGAGGAAGTGAAGAAAGAGCGCCCGGATTATATGGTGACGGTAGTGCTGCCGGAATTTGTGCCCAGGAAGTGGTGGCATAAGCTGCTGCATACGCAGTCGGGCTTGTTCCTGAAAATCGCGCTGATGCTTAGAAGAGATATAGTATTTACCAATGTAAGATACTACGTAGAGAAGTGAAAGCACCCTGGTTCGTGCCGGTTAACTTGCATACGGACCGCTAAGCTGTGTAGACTTATTGCAGGGATTGATGCCTGGCTGGCCTCTGGCGTTGATATCGTGGAGGTGTATGTATGTTTGCGATTATCCGGCGGATTCTTTTCGGGAAGCCGCTGCCGACTTCTCGACAAAAGCACGAGCGCTTATCGAAGTTCTTTGCCCTGCCGGTGTTCGCTTCGGACGCGCTATCGTCGAATGCATACGCAACCGAAGAGATATTGCTGGCGTTCGCCCTGGTAGGAGCCGGGGCGATAGCATGGAAGCTGACGGTGCCGATTACGATCGCCATCGTGATATTGCTGGCGATCGTAGTTACATCATACCGGCTGACGATCTATGCGTATCCCCAGGGCGGCGGGAGCTATATCGTAACCAAAGAAAATTTAGGGATTCTTCCGGGGCTGGTGGCAGCCGCTTCGCTGCTTACCGACTACGTGCTGACGGTGGCGGTCAGTGTGGCGGCGGGAGTAGCGGCAATTATTTCCGCGCTTCCCGACCTCGAACCCAACCGGGTTATGCTGGGGGTGGGATCGGTAGCTGTGGTAGCCCTGATGAACCTGCGCGGGCTCAGGGAATCAGGAGCGGTGTTCGCGATCCCGACTTACACGTTCGTTGTTTGCATATCGAGCATGATTGGGGTTGGGATATTCAAGCTGATCAGCGCTAAATTTTTCGGTGGAGCGCCGATTGTGCCGGTCCATGAGCATTTTCCGACAGCCGCGGCGCCGATCACCGGGCTCGCGTTCTGGTTCTTGGTGTTGAGGGCGTTCGCGGGAGGATGCGCGGCGATGACGGGGACAGAAGCGGTTGCTGACGGAATCCCCGCGTTCAAAGCGCCGGAGTCGAAAAATGCCGCGACCACCCTGCTCTACATGGCTTTGATATTGGGCTTCTTGTTCATTGGCATTTCTATACTGGCTCATGTTTACCAGGCTGTTCCATCAGAGTTGGCAAGCGAGGTTGGTAAAACGAAGGTGCAGCCGGAAACGGTGGTTTCGCAGATCGCGCGCGGGATTTTTGGCAGAAACTGGTTTTATTACGTGATCCAGGGCGCTACCGCGCTGATCCTGATACTGGCAGCTAATACAGCTTTCCAGGATTTTCCAAGGCTCAGTTCGATCCTGGCAAGAGACAGGTTCGCACCGAGGCAGCTTGCGACTATCGGCGACAGGCTGGTATTCACGAACGGTATTCTTGCTCTAAGCGGGCTGGCGGCGGGATTGATCATCGTTTTCGGCGGCGATACTCATTCGCTGATCCCGCTTTATGCCGTGGGGGTATTCGTATCGTTCACGCTCTCGCAGTTCAGTATGAGCCTGAAGCAGCGGCGCGAGAAGATCAAGGGATGGAAGCTTTATTCGAAAATCAGCCTGTTCGGTTCGGTAGTGACCGGGGTTGTGGCTATTGTTATCGCGTCGATGAAGTTTACCGCGGGCCCGCGTATCTCACTCGGCAGGTTGGAGATACCGACCGGCGCTTATATCGTAATATTATTGATCCCGGTGTTGGTCTATGTGTTCTGGAAAATCCATCAACACTATATTCAGCTCGGGAACCAGTTGAGGCTTACCAAGGAAACATTCAAAGAGCCGCAGCCGGTGAAATCGACGGCGATCGTACTCACGTCGAGTATTCATCAGGGCGTTTTGCCCGCGCTGGAGTATGCCCGCACTCTTTCGCATGACTGCCGGGCCCTATTTATCGAGGTAGATCCGGTTGAAACGACGATTATTCGTGATCGGTGGGAGGATTTTGGGCTCGGGGTACCGCTGGTTATACTCGAATCGCCTTACCGGTCGGTGATCGGGCCGGTTATAAAATATCTGGAAGAGGCAAAAAAGGAACGGCCGGGCCATGTGATAACGGTGGTGGTGCCGGAGTTTGTTCCGAGCAAATGGTGGCATAAGCTGCTGCATAATCAGTCCGGTCTTATGCTTAAGATCATTCTCATGACGCGGCGAGATATAGTATTCACCAACGTTCGATACTACGTAGAGAAGTAAAACATGATAATAGAAGCTCGAGACGACACAATAACCCTGCGGGGGGATGTTAAAACCAACATCTGGGCGGCGATACAGGCCGCGGCGACGCTGCTGCTGGAAAACCACCCTACAGGAATAATAATCGACTGCTCCGCCCTTACGAAAATCACTACCAAAGGCGCGGAGACATTCGCTGATGCAGCGGAGTTTATCCAGTCTCAGAACGCTCGAATAATGGTGGTGGGGCTTTCGCCTGAGATGCTGGAGATAGGTAAAGCGGTGCCGGGGGTAAGGTCACAGCTCCCGATCGCCGCCAGCATCGAGGAAGCGCGGGCTTCGCTCAGGCTCGGCGAGCTTACGCCCAGGCGCGGTAAGGCGAGAGTCGCCGCGGTGGTGCCGATGCTGGGTAACTGGCGGCGCGCGGTTTACTTCGCCGATAAACTGGCTTTCGGTGAGAATGCGGAGATGCACCTGGTCGATCTGATCAAAGTGCCGAGGACCCTGCCGATAGGATCGCCGCTTCCGGAGCGGGAGTCAGCGGGGCAAGCCAGGCTCGAAGAAGCGAAGGGTCTTGTGAAGAAGGCTGGACTGGGCAGTTTTGTGCATGTGGAGAGGGTAAGATCGAAGGGCGCGGGGCTGCTGGATTTTGCCCGGGAGCTCGGTTCGGGTTTCACTGTTGTCAGTATAGACCGTGAAAACCGGGAATTTCCTTATATCGATCAATCGGATGCGCTGGCGCTGCAGGAAGCTGCGAGGTTCGAGGTGTCGCTTGTAAAAGGCTCGCCGAACGACCCGGTTGGGTCGCCGTCAAATGTTGTAGTACCGGCGACAGGAGCGTGGAGCCATGCCGTGGAACACGCATGCAAGCTGGTGCATGGCGAGAATGCAACCGTCACTTTGATCTATGTGATAGCGATTCCGCGGGCTGAATCGCTGGACGCGCCGAGAGCTGATGCTGAGGCTGCGGCTGAAGATGCCGCGCGTGAAGCTATAAGGATCGGCAAGCGGTATGGGGTTAAGGTTTTAGCGAAAACCGAGCGCGTCAGAGATCGTGTCCTTGGGTTTATGAGAATTGTTCAGACGCAGGGATTTGATCTTGCGGTGGTCGGAGTGGGGCGTGAGGTTGCTGGGAGAGACGATTTCGCCCACGAGGTCGCGGAAGCGCTCCTTGATGAACTTCCATGCGAGACGATCTTCCTTAAGACTGGGGATTAGAGTTATAAGTGGCACAGCCACTGGATTTGATACCATGAACGATAGAATAAAAGAAGAATTCGAACGGCTTGTCGAGACCGTGGCTAAGCTCAGAGCTCCGGATGGATGTCCGTGGGACCGCGAGCAGACACACGATTCACTGAAAAGATATGCGATCGAGGAGACTTATGAGGTCGTGGAGGCGATCGAGAGCGGGGATCCGTCGCAGCTCGAGGATGAGCTCGGTGATCTGATGCTGCAGGTGCTGCTGCACGCGCAGATATCGAGCGAATCGGAGGGGTTCGATATAGCCGATGTGTGCGTGAGGCTGCGCGAGAAGCTCCAGAGAAGGCATCCGCATGTTTTCGGAACAACGCAAGTTTCCGGCGTTGATGACGTCTTAACTAACTGGGAGCAGATCAAGCGCGGCGAGCCGGGGTATGAGCATCGGAAATCGGTGCTCGACGGTGTGCCCAATAGCCTCCCCGCCCTGATGCGCGCGGCGAAGTTGAGCAAGAAAGCCGCGAAGACAGGTTTTGATTGGCCGGATGTCAGCGCGATTGTCGAAAAGCTGCGCGAGGAGACCGGAGAGCTCGATGAAGCTGTAAAAACCGGCGACAGGGATGAGATAAAGAGCGAAATAGGTGATCTGCTCTTCACCGTGGTCAACATCGCCAGGTTCGAAGGCATCGACCCGGAGGAAGCTCTGCGGGAAATGCTGGAAAGATTTAATTTTAGATTCCGAAAAATTGAAGAGAAAGCCGAGCAGAGCGGTCGAAATATTGGAGATATGACCCTCGCCGAGATGGACGCCGTATGGAACGAGGCGAAGGGAAGGGAGTAATTCTCAATTCTTAATCTTGAATGTTGAACAGGCTTCCATTGAAAGTCTGTACCGGTAGTACATCACCCTGAACTTGATTCAGCATTACATACATGGCCTTCGCTGACAGCTATTCAAAATTGAGGATTAAACAGGAGGATGGCGCCGTATGAGAAGATCTATTTGGCTGATCTTGGTTTGCATTATCTCTCTGATTCCGGTGAGCTGCGCGGCTGAGGGGCTGCTGCAGGGCGTTAAGGCTGAAAAAGATGCATACGATCTCGGAGATAAGGTGGTTTTCGAGTTCGCCTTGCGCAACACCGGCAGCACTCCACTCACCTACAGGTTTTCCAGCAGCAAACAGTTCGATCTATGGGTCACGCAGGGAAACGATGAACTCTTCCGGCTGAGTAGAGGGAAGATGTATACCCAGGCGCTCACTCACCTCACTCTCCAACCCGGCGAGACAAAGACTTTCACTGCTGAATGGGACCAGAGAGACTGGAGCGGCAGCGATGTCGGTCCTGGAATATATACAGTTCATGCGCAGCTCACTACCGCAACCAACGCTCCACTCCCGGTTACCGCAAGAGTAAAACTCGGCGCCAGCGGCGCGACGATCATTCCTATAACCGTCAGGCTGGCTATAAACAGCTTCAATCAGCTCTCGGGGCGCAAGGTCATGCTGATGGGCGTTTACCGAGGTTGGTCACCCGATCCCGGCGACCCGAACACCAAAGACGGCCCTCCGGTAACCAGAAGCGATTGGGCTGTGTCCGATGACACGGGCTGCATGTACGTGACCGGTAACTCGAAACTCGATCCTCAGAAAGACCAGGGAACGAGTGTCGGTGTCATAGGCACGCTCCAAAGGACCGACAGAGGCCAGGTCTACATGATCCTGGAGAGCATTAATATAGGAACGAAGGGGAAGTAGATTCTCGTTAAATAACACTGCACGTGTATTCATAATTCGAAACTAAGAATAATCTCTTCTATCTTTCGGTCTTTCGCGTTAAAGAAGACTATCAATGCCGGTCATACTCCCACGTATGTCGAACACTATCTCCAAGTCCGGACGTTTTCGCCCGGGCTTTTTTGCGTTAGGAGGAGATTGCGAATGGGCACGGAATTCATGAGATAGTCAATTCGTGTGGAACACGAGGAGGGCCTCGTGAATATAGATATAACTCGTTTACTTCTCCTGATCTTGGCTGGGGCGATAGCCGGGTTCGTGATATTTCTGGTCTTTAACCCTGGTATTGCTCAGGAGGAAAATTCCGACCATCATTTCACCTTCACCGACGATATAATGGCTGAACTCTCCAGCCAGATCATCAAGAACTTCATCGACATGATGGTGGTAACCGCGGCTTTTTCCATGATGCTTGGTGGAATGTTGATCCTGTTCGATGAGCTTCGGTCTGCATTTTTCAATACATCAGGGTTCACGGTGAAACGCATCGCGGTTCGGATGGGCGCTGTTGTTGGAGCGAGCGCGATTGTCGGGGCGGTTGCGGGCTTTATCTCGCAGTTCGCTTTTATGGGAATCAACATTATTACGCTGGGATTTGGGGGGGTCATAGCGCGCGTGGTCGGATGGATGCTGATGGGCGCGGGATCGGCGATTTGCCTTGGTTATGTGCTCGGTGGGTGGAAGCGCGCGAAGATGAGCGTCATCGGCGGATTGCTGGGAGGACTTATCGGCGGTCTGCTGTTCGACGCGCTGGCCGTATTGACCAGTAGAATGAGCAATGGGCACGATGCGAGCCTGAGCCGGTTGATCGGATTTATGGTAATAGGGATGGCGACGGGCGCGGCGGTGGCGATCGTCGAGGATGTTATCAAGCAGAGCTGGGTGACGGTCCTCAATGGTCCGAAGGAAGGCCGCAGCTTCATTATCACCAAGCCGGTCACTACTCTGGGTAAAGACGAGATGGCCGATATACCGTTGTTCGGTGACCCGGCGGTATCCAGGCAGCATGCGCGGCTTGTGCTCGACGATAAAGGTGGAGTTATTGTAGAAGCGGTGAGCGGGTCGGCGGTGACGATAAATGGAGCCCAGATGCCGCGCGCGATGCTTCGACCCTGGGATACGATAGGTGTCGGTAGGTTTTCTCTAAGGTTCCACCAGAAAGCGGGCCAGCACCAGTATATGCCCATACCGCAGCAATGGCAGAGCCCGATGATGCCGCAGCCCCAGTATTCACCAGTGAACCGGACCGTGGCGCAGCCGGCTGCGCGGATTATTACGGGCAGGCTGACGTTGGTGGCGGTTGCGGGACCGCACATAAATCAGCGATTCCAGTTCGACCGGGGAACGGTGACTATCGGCCGTGAGAGCGACTGCGCGGTGCTGCTCGCGCAGGATACGGTGGTCAGCCGGAAGCACGCTGAAATCAGCTGGGACGGATCGAAATGGATAATCCGCGACCTGGGAAGCAGAAATGGCCTCTGGATAAACGGCTCAAGAGTAACCGAGCATGCGCTTAATATAGGCGATCAGGTAGGCGTAGGCCAGACATGGCTGAGGGCGGAGAGCGTTTAGTCCGTATGGGTTTGGAAGGGATTTAAGCGCGAAAATGCGAAAGGGCGAAAGCACGAAAGGTAATAGACAACATTAAACAGTAGACAGTAGGCAGTAGGCAGTAATTTTGTCATTCCCGCAAAGGCGGGAATCCATAAAGACTATTATGATACCGTTAGCCCTGAGTAGGCCTGTCTTAACTTGTTGTTTCGAGAAACCCTTTTCCCGAAACCTTTTCGTGTTTTCGTCCTTTCGTGGTTAAAAGAGCTAAAAACATGCACTGCGTCCTGGAGCAGGGAGATAATTAATGCGGGTGGACAGGGCTCGGCTTGTAAGATTGGCGCTGGCGGGATTGATGGCCGGCATTGTTATATTCGCCATATTCAACCCCGGTATAGTGCGGGAAGAAGCGAAAATACCACGGCTTGACTCCGAGATCATATTCGACTTCGATAAGCTGATGCAGGCTGCCGAGGATATGAAAAAGTACTTCCAAACGCCTGATCCGTTCGGCGCGTTTATGTTCACCGGAGCGTTCGCGGCTATGGTGGGCGGGTTCCTGGTGATCGCGGACGGGATGTCGCTATCTACGAAGCGCGTCATCTTAAAGGCGATATTCGCAGCGGTGGTCGGGATAGCGATCGGTGGAATATCCGGTGTGCTGATCGATCTTATCGTCACCTGGCTCGCGAGGATTCAGCTCATATTCATCCTGCTCGGTCAGCCGCTGGGGTGGGTGCTTATCGGAGGAGCGGCGGGCGCATCGATCGGGCTCACGCTGGGCTCGTGGAAGCGAGCCAGGCTGGCGATTATCGGGGGGCTTGTCGGCGGATTTCTCGGTGGGATGATCTTCGAGGGGATCGGAGGACTTACCAGTACGATTACTTCCAGCGGCAGCTTCGGGCGGTTCTTCGGGTTCGCTGCGATGGGCGCGGTGATAGGGATAGCTGTGTCGTTCGTCGAGGATATGGCGAAACGCAACTGGGTTGTAGTCCTTACCGGCGCAAAGGAGGGGATGCAGTTTATCCTCTCGAAGCCGATCACGAGCATCGGAAAAGACGAATACGCCGATATCCCGCTTTTTGGGGACACAAACGTAGCCAAACACCACGCAGATATAATAGTGCAGGGGCATACGATGGTCACAATTAAGAGCACCGGGGGCGAGGTGGAGGTGAACGGATCTCCGACGCCATCGGTCGAGCTTAAAGACTCGGATGTCATCAGCATCGGCAGGCACCGGCTGCGGTTCCACCAAAAGGCGCTGCGCGGTCGCGGTATGCAACCTTACGCTCAGCCCGACCCCGGAGCGCACGTTCCTCAGGCATCATATCCTCCCGCTCAGACCATGGTCCAGCCGATGGTTGTGCCCGCGACGGGGAACATTACCCTCCGTGTGATCTCGGGCCCGCACATGGGACAGGTGTTCCAGTTCGGATCGGGCTCGATCAGGATAGGGCGCGAGGTGGGGTGCGCGATCAACCTGGCGTGGGATACGGTCGTGAGCAGGCATCATGCGGAGATACTTTGGAATGGAACAGGCTGGGTAGCGCGCGACCTCGGGAGCACGAACGGTCTGTGGATAAATGGGGTGAGAATCTCGGAACATGTCCTGCGGCTGGGCGATCAAATAGGTATCGGCCAGACGTGGCTGAGAGTCGAAGGCATTTAGCTATTTTCGATTTGGGAGGGCAGCGTGGCGTCGGATGATTCGGGCTGGAAGATGTCGAGTTGTGAGTCGGCTCATGTAAAAGTGACATGATCCTGGGGCGTCGTTTTGCTTCGGATGGCTCGGCTGGCGGTCGGCGGGGCGGTGGGGCTTGTGACGGCTTATCTAGTCCTGCCGGAGCGATGGATTACTGTTACGACATCGCATACTCATCCGAACAACCCCATTTTTCTTGCTCTTGGCTATTCTTGTATCATACTCTTTATAACAGCAGGATTAGTGCTAGCGGATGGGCCGTTGAAGCATCCCGGCAGGCTTCTTCTGAAGCTTTTTGCCGCATTGGTTGCCTGTGTGGCTTGCCTATTGCTTATGCTATTGATAAGCATTCCCCCGGACCTGGTAATCGGATTAGATTCACAATCATATCGTCCTGGATCTCTTCTGGGCGTGATGTTGATGCTTCCTACTATATTCGCGGCAATTTCCGGAGTGGGATTTGGATATGCTTTGGGTGGGCGGATAGGGAAGCCTGGCTGGCTGAGCGAGCACAAGTTTCATCTTTGTGATGCTTGTCACAATCTTGCCTTGACGCTGGTTCATTGCGGTGGTAGCATGTTTGTGGTAGAATTGCTCGGCTGTTTGGCAAGGCTGCTAATTCACGAAAAATGAGCTGGACTTATGGAGACCGCGTTGAGTTCTGAGGCAAGAGAAGAGACTTCCCCGCTGGGCTCGATGAATAAATTAACCGACCCCACATTTAAGCTCGAAATCCGCGAAAAATGCGGCGAGAACGTTATGAGCTGCTATCAGTGCGGTGAGTGCACCGCGGGATGCCCGGCGGCTTTTAGTATGGATATCGCCCCGAACCAGGTGATGCGAATGGCGCAGCTAGGGTTCAGGGACGAGGTGCTTTCGAGCTCCGCGATTTGGCTGTGCGCGGGATGCGAGACCTGCGCTACCCGCTGCCCGCGCGGCGTCGCCTTAAGTAAGGTGATGGACGCGTGCAGGCAGATATCGGTAGACTCCGGCAAGGCCGCGAAAGAGGCGAACGTCCTCAAGTTCCACGATCAGTTCCTTAGGGAAGTAAAGCGGTTCGGGCGCGTACACGAGATCACCCTGATGGGAATGTATAAAATGCGAAGCCGCGACTTTTTCTCAGATGTCCTCTCCGGAATCCAGATGTTTTTGAAGGGCAAGCTGGGGCTGATCCCGAGCTTCGTGAAGGGGCGCGGGGAAGTGCGGGGGCTGTTTAAGAAGTAGCTGAGAGTGGAGAGCGGAGAGCCCGGAAGGGAGCTAAGATGCCGAGGCTATTCTATAAAAAAGCAATGGTGGCTTGTGTGGCAGCGCTGTTGGGAATAGTCGCGGTTCTGGCAGGACTTTGGTGCACTGCGGAATCCATTGTGGAGTTGATTGCTTCACCGCGATACTGGGATTTACGTTCTATGCTCTTCGGTGTTGTTTCGCTGGCCGGAGGAATCGCGGTGCTGGACGTTCTCATGAATCGCTGGCCCGGAGGCAAGATAAAGATAGACGGCCGCAAGCCCTGAATATGTTTTGGCTGAAAGCTGACAGCTTCTTTAATGTTAACTGAGGACTTATCATGAAATACGCATACTTTCCCGGTTGTAGTCTGGAATCGACGGGCAGGGAGTTTGGTCAGTCGACTGAGCTTGTTGCTGAAGCGTTGGGGATCGAGCTTGTCGAGATTCCGGACTGGAGCTGCTGCGGGGCTACCTCCGCGCATAATCTCGATCATACCTTGAGCGTCGCGCTGCCCGCGAGAAGCCTCGGGATCGCCGAGGAGATGGGCTGCGATGTCGTCGCTCCGTGCGCGGCTTGCTACAATCGGCTGCGCGGGGCGGAGATCGAGATGAGAGAGAAGCCGGCTCTGCGCGACGAGATCAACTCCAAATTGGAGAAGAAGTTCACGGGCGCGGTGTCGGTGAAGAGCGCGCTGGAGGTGTTCACGACCCCGGAGGTGCTCGAGAAGGTCGACGCGAATATCCGCAAGGAGCTAACCGGCCTCAAACCCGCGTGCTACTACGGATGCCTCCTCCTGCGGCCCCCGAAGGTGCTCGGATTCGACGATGCCGAGGACCCCAAAAGCCTGGATAAGGCGATGGAGACCGTCGGCGCGAAGCCGGTGGAGTGGTATTTCAAGAACGAGTGCTGCGGCGCGAGTTTCGGGATCGCTAAGAGCGAGATAGTGGTGAAGCTGGTGGGCGATATCATCAGCAACGCGAAAAAGCACGGCGCGAACTGCATCGTGACCGCGTGCCCGCTGTGCATGACGAACCTGGAGATGAGGCAAACCGCCGCCGGAAAGCTGCGAGGCGAGGACCTGACGATGCCGGTGTTCTATTTCACCGAACTCCTCGGGCTTGCGATGGAGACGCCGGGGGTGAAAAAGTGCTTCGCGAGCCACCTGGTGGACGTGAACTCCGCGCTGGACGCGATCGATCGGGAGCAGGTAGTGCAGGCGGCGGAGAGCTGACATATTGCTTATCGAGATAAAACCTGATGAAGTGGTTCGTGCTTTTGAAAGAGCAGGCGGGGTAGTCAAGAAGCGGCACAGAGGTGATCAAGATGCCTAATGGGCAACTGCTCTCGATTCCGGACCACGGCGACGTGAAATCGGGACTGCTCCAGGCGGCCATAAGAAAAGCCGGTCTGACCGTTGATGAATTCCTGAGTTTTCTCGGGAGGTAAGATATGAACTACACGATTTTAGTGCGTCCTGCACAAGAAGGTGGTTACTGGACCGAAGTCCCAGCTCTCTCGGGCTGCTTTTCTCAGGGAGAGACTGTTGAGGAAGCAATCGAAAATACGCGGGATGCGATAATGTGCTATACTGCGGCTCTGCGAGAGGATGGCGTCGAAGTTACGGGCGATGATGGTTTTCTGATCGCTCACGTGAATGTCGCGGCATAAGAACGGCAGAAGGCTGCGTGAGCGTGCAAAAGACCGGAGGAATTGGCGTGAGATACATTGCGATATTAGAGCGCGAAGAAGACGGCGGTTATCACGCATTTGTTCCTGCTTTGCCCGGATGTCATAGTCAAGGCGACACCCTGGCTGAGGCTGAATAGAATATACGTGAGGCGATGGAGGCCTATATCGGGAGCCTGAAGTCTGCCGGTGAGCCACTTCCCAAAGAAGATATTCTTAAAATGCCGGTAGAGGTTGCGGCTTGAGTCCGCATATGCCCTATGTCACTGGCGAGCAGGTCGGGCGTGCCGCGCTTAATGCGGGATACCGACTCGATCGCGAAACAGGCAGCCAACGTGTATATGTAAGAGATTTTGATAAGCGTCGAATAGCAATACCGGTGCACGCAGGCAAGGTGCTGAAGCCCAAGACGCTCGCGAGCATCGTTCGAGATATGGGACTTACTGGGACGAATTCAGGGCGCTACTCTGATAGCTATGTTCCGAGCCGTTAAAGGAAACAACTACGATTAAAGTGAAACGCTTGAGCCTGCCCGTTCGGATAGTGGCAGCTTTGATAATATATGCCGCGCTGATGAGTGTTCGGCCGGAGGTATCGAACCCGGCGCTAAGAGTGCTGATGGGCGCGGTGGCGGGATTATCGATAGGATACGCGATGCTGCTCGGGCTGCTACATGCGAGGCGGCGCGGTGGGGGGATTCGGTAGATTCGGGCTGAGCGGTTTCGGGAAAGGGGTTTCCCGAAATAATGGAGACAGCAATAAATCGGAAGCGCTATTTGCTTGCTGCGGCGTTAGGCATTCTGGTCTGTTTACCGTTTTTCGTGCTGTTGATTGGGATGCTTACCGATCCTGAGGTTCCGGATGAAGCCTTTATCTGTTTGTTTATACCGCCGATAGTGCATTTTTGCTGCAGTTTGGGCCTTCGGTGGTGGGACTGGCGCCTGGCGCTTGTATATTGCATTCCTTTGTGCAGCGTAGTCTTTGCTATAACGTGCTGCTCTTCGTCAATGGACATAAGCTCTGTTGCCGGGATTTTAGGATCTGCCGCGCTCGCGTTTGTCTGGCCACTAACCGCCTGGGCATTCGCTAGGGGTGTAAGAACTCTGGTTCAGCGTGGTTATTTATAGGCCTATTGAGTTTCGCATAATGATGTGACGTACTGGCGGTTCGGATCGAGCACGAAGCCTTCTGCCAGGTTGCCACTACATTACCTGAAACTCAGTAGTGGTTTTTGGGGTTCGGAAATCTCCAACCAGGTAGAGATGGAGTGCCGAGATGTTTACATCAGTTAACTGGGTATCGTTGATTTTTGTTTATATCGTGCTTCTGGGAATCGGCCTTGGGTTGTTCGTGTTCTGGTTGTGGGCGCTTATCGACTGCATCAAGCACGAACCGAGCACGGGCAACGATAAGATTATATGGGTCCTCGTGATAGTGCTGCTGCACTCGCTGGGGGCTTTGATCTACGTGTTGGCGAGAAGGCCTGCACGGATTTCACAGTATGGAGTATAAACTCTAAGCTGACGGCTGATAACCGGCGATCCGAAGACATATCAACGACGCATAAGCGGATTGTTTTAATTATCATTGCGGCCGTAGCTTTCGTGCTGGCATTCATGGGCGAATATCCAGTATTCAACTTATGACTTAGATTGGTGTTCGGATTCATTATGGCCGGAATGCTTGTGCCGTGAATGATCTATACTACTCCTCTTAGAGGAAGAGCCAATCTGCTGCACGCGCTATTTTTTACTGCGCTTGGCGCTTTGATCAGCAGCGGCGAAATTGGTGAATTGACTGGATTCAGCGAGATAGCGCTGCGAGTCATAACAATGTGCTTATTGGCATTGTGGGCCGGCTTGTTCGGCTGGTATCGAGATCGAATAAGAAGAACCGAAAGCTGGCGGCTAACAGCCGACAGCTACTAAAATCTGAGAATGAGAACTACCTATGGCTAGAATTGGCGTTTTTGTTTGCTGGTGCGGATCGAATATTGCTAAGACAGTGGATGTGGCGGCGGTTGCGGAGGCTGCTAAAAGCTTCCCTGGTGTCGTGTATGCCACCGACTACAAGTATATGTGCAGCGAGCCTGGGCAGAATATGGTCCAGGAGGCGATTAAGGAGCATAATCTTGACAGGATCGTGATTGCCTCCTGCTCGCCGCGGCTGCACGAGCCGACGTTCCAGCGGTGCATCGGCGGGGCGGGGCTGAACCCGTATATGGTCGAAATGGCGAACATTCGCGAGCAGTGCTCGTGGGTGCATGAGAAGACGCCGGAGACTACGGAAAAGGCGATTGAGCTCACTCGGATGGCGGTCGCGAAGGTCGCGAAGAATTATCCGCTGTTCAGGAACGATATCGGGATCACCAAGAAGGCGATCGTGATCGGCGGCGGGATCGCTGGGATACAGGCTGCGCTCGATATCGCCGACGCGGGTCACCCGGTGGTGCTCGTGGAGCGGACTCCGTCTATCGGCGGGCACATGGCCCAGTACGACAAGACCTTCCCCACCCTCGACTGCGCGGCATGTATTCTTACCCCGAAGATGGTGGACTGCGCGAGCCACCCGCTGATCGATATTTGGAGTTACTCAGAAGTCGAAGAGGTCAACGGGTTCGTCGGGAACTTCGAGGTGAAGATCCGCAAGCGGGCGAAGAGCATCGATGAGAAGCTATGCACGGGGTGCGGGCTGTGCCTCGAAAAGTGCGTCGTGAAAGGGATTCCGAGCGAGTTCGACGAGAAGACCGGGACCAGGCGCGCGATCTACAGGCCGTTCCCGCAGGCTGTTCCGAACAAGCCTGTTATCGACCGCGAGAACTGCCGGATATTCACCGGCGGCAAGTGCGGCGTGTGCCAAAAAATGTGCCCGACCGGAGCGATAAACTACGATCAGCAGGACGAGATCGTTACTGAGAAGTTCGGCGCAATCGTGGTCGCGACTGGCTTCGAGCTGTGGAACCACGCGGCGATGGGCGAATACGGTTATGGGAAATACCCCGACGTGATCTCGGCGATCCAGTTCGAGCGCATTATGAACGCCTCGGGCCCGACGGATGGGCATATCGAGAGGCCGTCGGATGGCAAGCAGCCGAAGTCGATAGCTTTCATCTCGTGCGTGGGGAGCCGCGACGACGAGCACGGGCATCCGTATTGCTCGAAGGTCTGCTGCATGTATAACGCGAAGCAGGCGCTGCTCGTGAAGGATAAGCTCCACGATGTCGAGACTTACGTCTTCTATATGGACATTCGCGCGAACGGCAAGGGCTACGAGGAGTTTGTGCGAAGGACCATCGAGGAATATGGCGCGAACTACATCCGCGGGCGCGTAAGTAAGATATATCCGGATGGCGATCAGATGGTCGTGAAGGGCGCGGATACGCTCCTGGGCAAGCCCGTCGAGGTGCGAGCTGACCTGGTGGTCCTCGCGACCGCGATGCAGCCGCAGCACGATGCGAAAGACCTTGCGCGGAAACTGGGTATCTCGACGGATCAGTATAACTGGTTCTCCGAGGCGCACCCGAAGCTTAAGCCGGTGGAGGTACTGACGGACGGTATCTACCTCGCGGGCGCATGCCAGTATCCGAAGGATATCCCCGATACGGTCGCGCAGGCCAGCGGCGCCGCGAGCAAGGTGATCGGCCTGTTTAGCAAGGAAGCAATCAAGAGCGAGCCGATGATCGCCTTTATCAACGAGGACACCTGCGTGGGCTGCGGGCTCTGCACCGGAGTTTGCCCGTTCACGGCAATCGAGCTTACCGAAGTAATGGACCGCGAGCGCTCGACCCGCGAAAACCAGGTAATGAAGACCGTCGCCAGGGTAAACGAGAGCATCTGCAAAGGCTGCGGAACCTGCTCCGCCGCGTGCAGGAGCCTCTCGGCGAGACTTCGGGGCTTCGAAGGCGCTGGGATACTAGCTGAGATCGAATCACTGGCGGATATGGTGAAGGGGCGGAAGTAGCGGAGGGCAGAGAGCCAAAAATAGGCCGGTTCGCACAGACATGCGTAGATATTGTAATCATCGCGCTGTTAATCGGTTTGTATTTCTGGCTCCATCTTTCCTGGGTGAATATCTTGCGGTTGCTGATAGCTTACTTATTCGGCTTTGGCCTTGCCGACGGAAGCAGTGGGACCTGCCGGGCTGCATACCAAATATGAGGTAGAAGTTGACGGCAACGCGCTTAGGTTGGTGCCGGTGGAAGAAGAACCATTGCGGACGAAGGAAGAGGTGGAGCAATGGGTCAAGTCCTTTCTCGAATGGGTCGACAATCTTGATCCTAAAGCGCCTCATATTCCGGATGAAGCGCTCAGGCGGGAGAGTTTCTACGACTGATGCGAGAGTCGTGGAGAACGTTGATGGTACAAAGAATTCAAGCTGACGAGAATGGCGATATTTTAATCTCTCACGATGCGTTCGAGGGATTACGCCCGAATGCGAGTTATGACGTTAAGGCCAGTTGAAGTTAATGGCCTTGGGTGGAACCCGGATGCCGTAGCAGAGCAGGTTACCGAGTTGCTGCGCAGTCTCGTTCTGCTTGAGGATAATTCAGCAGTATTCCTGGCGTGGATGGGCCTAGTGCGAGCGCACAGCATCCGCGGCAAGAAGACTCACGATGATCGACTTGCGGCGGTGATGAATGGCGCATAATGTGGAGAACCTGCTGACGTTTAACGTGGACGATTTTACGGTGTTCGAGAACGTGAAGGCGGTCCATCCTGCGAGTATTTTACAATGAAATGGCTGCTGCAGGCGGCGCAGGTTGTTGGCCTGGGGGCCCTGCTTATTGAGATTGCCTGGTATAGGTCTTGGGCTGTCGGCGCGGCGGGATTTGTTATCTACGCGGCGGCTGGGGTGTGGCTTTATCACATAAACACCCGGCGGCAGCTCGAGCTTATGAGAGAGCGGGAGAGGGGCGAAGTTTGCAATGGAGACGAGGATTGAAAACTAAGACGTTTCTATCAGTGACTTTTGCTTGTGTGCTTGTAACGCTCGCCGCGGCGGCATTCGCTACGGATATCATCCCGTGCGCGGTCGGTAACAAGTGGGAATACGACTGCTACAAAGTTTTTAAGGGCGATGTGCGCTTCCAGGGCAAGAGCGTTGGCAGTAATAACGACGCTTCTTTTGGGACATCGGTCTATGAAGTGCTTGCGGTAGACAATAAATCGGCACAGCCCGTGTATGATTACCGCGAAACGACCCAAACGAAGTCATCGACCGGCGGAGGCGACTCCACCGAGACGCTTGACCTTAAACTAATAAACGATAACGAAGGACAGAAGGTCATCTGGACGAGCCAGGAGGCAACCGGCGATGATAAGCCGGATAAACAGACCTACGACCCGCCGATCTTCTATTATAAGCATAACTGCGCCCCGGGGCAGCAGTGGAACGTCGGTGTAATGCGGGATACCGATACGCGCATCCCGCTCATAGCGAAGGTCGTCGGTAAGGAAACCATCACCGTTCCGGCGGGAACGTTCAAGGATTGCCTGAAGGTAGCCTATACGAGCGATGATATATCCGGCACGGTCGATATGTGGGAAAAGCAGTTTACGATTACCTCGGGCAAATCACGAGGGATCTATTGGGTAGCAGATGGGGTCGGGGTCGTGAAAGAACTCGAAGTATCGACCTCGGTCGCCGAGACAAAAGGACCTGATGGGACTCCCGTGTCCGTAAGCACCGCCACCTGCGTGGTGAGCGAGCTCAGGCCGGGATACATAATAAAGAAATAGCTGTCAGCTCCGCTTGAAAGTGAGAATCATGGCTGAAGAGACAACAACTGTAGAAACTAAGACCGAAGAGACCAGCGCGAAGTCAAGTGAATGGCAGCCTGCGATACTTGCCGTGCTGTGCAACTGGTGCAGCTACGCCGGGGCCGACCTGGCGGGGAGCGCGCGCTTGCAGTATCCGGAGACGGTGCGCATCATCCGGGTGCCGTGCTCGGGAAGAGCGGACCCTATGTTCGTGCTGAAGGGGTTCCAGAAGGGGTTCGACGGCGTGATGGTGCTGGGGTGCCACCCCGGCGACTGCCATTATGCCAAGGGCAACTATTATGCCCGCCGCAGGATCGCTCTTACACAGGATCTGCTGAAGGCGCTGGGAATTCCCGCGGAAAGGTTCCACTTCGAATGGGTATCCGCGTCGGAGGGAAACCGTTTCTCCGCGCTTATCAAGGAGTTTACAGAGGCCATTAAAGCTTTGGGGCCGTTTGAAGGAGTATCACCCGAGTAGCTGTCAGTTGATAACTGGCGGCTGATTACCAAGGTAACTATATGTCAGACATACAAGCAAAAATTCGAGAAGAAGCAAAGAAGGCGCTGGAGAGCGGCGAAGTCGGGATGGTGATCGGCTGGGGCGCTGGGAGTGTACCGTTCAAGACGACTCCGGTGTTCATCGAAAAGCCGGAAGATGTCGATAAGCTGGTCTGGAACCCGGTGTGCGTGAATAACCTCGCCGTGTATTTGCCGAAACTGGCTAGGGATCGGAAGGTCGGGGTCGTGGCGAAGCCGTGCGATATCCGCAGCATCGTCACCCTGATCAGGGAACGGCAGGTAAAACGCGAGAACCTGTTCATTATCGGCCTGGGATGCGCCGGAGTGGTGGATGCTACCGACCTTGACGGTCGGGATTTCCGCATTAGCGATGTGACCGCGCTGGAGTGGTCCGGCGATGGGCTCAAGGTGACGACGGAATCGTCGGCTTATACGGTGCCTGCCGCTGAGTGCCTGCGAGACCAGTGCAAGGTCTGCGATAATCGCACTCCGGCGATAAGCGATGTGACCCTGGGCGATGCCGTGTCGCGATCGGAGGAACTCACGATCGATCTGCCGGGCCTTTCCGAGGACAGGCGCAAGTACTGGGCGGAGCAGTTTTCACGATGCATCAGGTGCTACGCGTGCAGGCAGGTCTGCCCGGGCTGCTACTGCGAATCCTGCTTCGCGGATAGGATCGAGCCGAAATGGACCGCGAAAAAGGCGACCGGAGACGAAGCGTGGATGTTTCATGCTACCCGAGCGATGCACCTTGCGGGCCGCTGCATAGGCTGCGGCGAGTGCGAGCGCGTGTGCCCGGTCGGGATCCCGGCTGTGGAGCTTGCGAGAGAGTTGAACGGAATTGCGAAGGAGCGATACGGTTACGATCCGGGCGATCCGGATGCCGAAGCTCCGCTCTTGGGGTCGTATAAAGATGATGACCACGATCCCGCGCACCATTCTGAATAATCGAAGGCTGATATGAGCGATAAAGTGATCTCAAAAGATAAAATACAGGACTACATCGGAGCGCTGATGGCGAAATACACGGTTGTCGCGCCGATGGACCGTGGTGAGGCTCCGGCGGAGTTTCGGGAGCTTGAGTCGGGAGATAAACCGATTCTCGACGGCAGCAAGATGATGATGACGCCGAAGGACTACCTCCTGCCCCGCCACGAGGTGCTCGTGAGGATCGATACCACGAAGGGCGCGGCGAAGGTTGAGACCCCGCTTCCCGAGGAAAAAACCCGCGTGATGATGGGCGCGTGGCTGCCGGATGCGCAGGCGATCCAGGTGCTCGACAGGGTGTTTCTCGACAGAAAGTTCGTCGACCCGTATTACGCGCGGCGCAGGGAGAACCTGATCGTGGTCGCGGTGATCCCGGCGCAGATGCGCTGGAGCTGGTTCTGCGCATCGGTCGATGACGTGGAGAGCTGGAAGAAGAATGTCGACGCGGTGATGTATGACCTTGGTGATAAGTATTATGTCGAGGTCACTTCCGATAAGGGTGCGGCGATTGTCGACAGCGCGTTCTTTGCTGATCCGGCTGAAAGCGATACGGCGAAGAAGAACGAGCTCTGGGAGATGTTCAAGGGTACCGGTGTGCTGCCGTTCGCGGGGAAGGCTCTTTATGATAACCTCGTTTGGAATGATCCCGTGTGGGCGGAAATCTCCCAAAAGTGCATAGCCTGCGGGATGTGCAGTTACAATTGCCCGAGCTGCAGCTGTTTCGACATCCAGGATGAGACCTGCGGAGCGTGCGTGGAGCGATACAGATGCCGTGACACCTGCCAGTTCGAGGATTTCACCCTGATGGGAATGGGCCATAACCCGAGAACATCGCAGCTCACGAGATCGAGGCAGAGGTTGCTGCACAAGTTCCAGTATCAGCATGAGCAGTTTAAAGTAGTTGGCTGCACCGGCTGTGGTCGATGCGTTGAGCTGTGCCCGGTGAATGTGGATATCAGGGACGTGCTCACGCGGGTGTGCTCGAAGGAGCGCGCGGAGGGCTAGGAGCTTAAGGCCATACTTTCCGAGCTTAAAACCCGGCTGATCGATCTTTACGGATATCGGCAAGGGTAATTGAAAATAAGATTGAAGTGGCTTATCTGGCTGCTGACCCGAGACCGAGGATTTTGTAAGTCTTACTTTCCGGAACTGAAGCTGATAGGATATGATTAATGCTTCCGCAGAGAGTTGAAAGGCAATCCTTGATCTGAACAATTATTCCGCCGAAATCAATGAGGTGATGGAAGTGGATGCGCTGCATTTTAAAAAACTCTGGAGCGTGATGGAGAGCTGAATTTGACTGGCCTGCCCGCAAGAAAGGGTGAGGAAGCAGAAATTATTGTCTTGTTCAAACGTTACAGAGAACAGCGCGGCATGACGATGGGGGAGTTGCTTAAAACTGATTTGGTGGGGTTATGGAAAGATCGCACCGATATCGGCGACAGTGTAGAATTTACTCGGCAATTGCGTAGATCGATCAGGAAGCGTAGAGATTAGGCGTGGTGCTCGTAGATACGGATGTGATGGTGAATATTTTGCGTGGCTATGAGCCTGCGTTATAATGGATGCAGGAAAATCGAGATGAATTCTAGTTCTTCCAGGATTTGTCTTGTTGGAACTCATAGAAGGTTGAACTGATAAAGCTGCGCAAGATAGAGTGTTGAGTATAGCGAGTAAATGCGAAATTGCTTGGCTCTCAGATGAAGCATCCGATCGAGCGATTGAGACATTTACGAAATATCGGCTTAGTCATGGGTTGGATATGATAGATGTGCTTGTTGGACAAATGGCGCTGGAATTGGATGTCCCGCTTACGACTTTCAACCAAAAACATTATGCGTGCATATCAGGCTTAAATATAGCACCTCCATATTCACGCATTGTATAATCACGGATGCACCAGCGAAACCTTATACGGTGGAGATATTATGATAGATTCACAGCCGAAAGGCAATTCGATTGAAACACAACCTTACACGCCGCAGCTTGCGACGGTGGAAAAGATCATCACCGAGACTTGGGACACCAAGACCTTCAGGGCTGTCTTTAATGATGAAGCCTATAAGGATAGTTTTACCTATGAGCCCGGGCAGTTCCAGGAAGTCTCGGTCTTCGGAGTGGGCGAGTGTACGTTCTGCCTTACCTCCTCCCCCTCTCGAAAGGGCTACATCGAGTTCTCGGTGAAGAAGGTCGGGTCGGTTACTACGGCTCTGCATGAGATGAGCGAAGGTGAAGTTGTGGGGATCCGCGCTCCGCTCGGGAACTGGTTCCCTTATAAAGAGTGGAAGGGCAAAAACCTGCTCTTCATCGGCGGCGGAATCGGTATGGCTCCGATGCGTTCGCTCCTTAATTTTTGCCTTGATAATCGCTCGGATTACGCCGACATCACCACGATCTACGGCGCCCGCACCCCCGGTGACCTCAGCTTTACCTATGAGTTCGAGGAGTGGGGCACGAAGGGAAAGCTCTACCTGACCGTTGACAAGGCTGATGAAAACTGGAAAGATCACGAAGGCCACGTTCCGGGCTATGTGAAAGAGCTTGCGCCAAAGCCCGATAACACCGTCGCTATCATCTGCGGTCCTCCGATCATGATCAAGTTCGGCCTGGTGGAGCTTGGCAATCTCGGCTTTAAGGACGAGCAGATTTACACCACGCTCGAAATGAAGATGAAGTGCGGGGTAGGCAAGTGCGGTCGCTGCAATATCGGCCATAAGTTCGTCTGCCTCGACGGTCCGGTCTTCTCGCAGGCTGAAATCAGGGGTTTACCGCCGGAGTTTTAGATTGTGGCGAGCCTGTATGCTATTTAAATCGCGGATGCCGCGGATAGGGACGGATGGATGCACATTACCACCCCAACCCGGAAATCCCGAAACTTACGCTGCTGCACACTGGATTCCCGCCTTTGCGGGAATGACAGCATTGGTAGCTGTGATAATTAATACTACCAGTGATCACTGATAGCTATAAAGACAGCTGACAGCTATTAAGAGATAATCGCAGGAATTTTACAACGTCATTTATAAAGAGGAATTGGAATGCACAGGGCAGCCCACGAGGCTGCCCTTGTTATAGGAGATAAGCATGACCGATGCAGGCATTGACCGCCGCGAATTCCTCAAAGGTGCGGCGGCTACTGTGGCTCTTTTGATGAGCGCGGAAGGTCTTGGACTGGCGGATGTGGCGGCGACCGGAACCGCGCCTGCCGGACCCGCGGTGAAGACCGGTGTTATCGGCCTCGGGCAATGGGGCAAGGAGATTTTGTCTAAAATCTCTACGGTCCCTTCCGTCCAGGTTACCGCTATATGCGACACCTACGAAAACTACCTCACTCGTGCCGCTAAAATCGCCCCTAATGCAAAGACCTTTTCCGACTACAAACAGCTTCTTGCTTCGCCCGATGTCGAGGCGGTAATAATCGCGACCCCTCCGCATCAGCACAAGGAGATAGTGCTCGCGGCAATACAGGCCGATAAGCACGTCTACTGCGAAGCCCCGCTCGCTTCGAACATCGAAGACGCGAAAGCAATTGCGCTTGCGGGCCAGAGTTCTAAAAAGATCTTCCAGGCAGGCTTGCAGGGCCGCACGAACCCGCTCTATGAGCACATATCCAAGTTCGTGAAATCCGGCGCGCTCGGTACTCCCGCGGAGGCTTATGCGCAGTGGAACAAGAAGCTCAATTGGAAGAGGATGGCTCCGACACCTGAGCGCGAGAAAGAAATTAACTGGAAGATCTTCAAGCAGACTTCTCCCGGCCTTGTTGGCGAAGTCGGTATCCACAGCCTCGATCTCGCAAGCTGGTATCTTAAAGCGCTGCCGGTGTCCGTTACCGGGTTCGGATCGATCATTAACTGGAACGATGGCCGCGATGTGCCCGATACGGTGCAGTGCGTGCTGGAATACCCGGGCGGGATCAGGATGGTCTTTATGGCCAGCCTCGTTAACTCGTTCAGCAATACCTACACCCTTTTCCAGGGCAGTGACAGCGCTCTGCTGATGCGCGAGAACAGGGGATGGATGATTAAGGAAGCCGACTCGGCGCTTATCGGATGGGAAGTTTATGCGCGCAAGGAGACAGTTTTCGACGAATCCGGCGCTATATGTATGATCGCCGACGCCACGAAGATCCTCAAGGCAGGTAAAGAGCCGGGCAAGGACGATTCGGTCGACCCGACCCGAGAGCCGCTGTATGTGGCATTTGAAAGCTTTGCGAAGAGTGTCCGCGACGGCTCGAAACCCGCGGCGGGAGCGCTCGAAGGCTACCAGGCTGCGGTGGTTGCTCTTAAAGCAAATGAAGCTATTCTCTCTGGAACTAAGGTTGCATACGATCCGAGCTTATTCGAGTTGAAATAGATATTATCGACGTTAGGACAGTTAAAGGAGCTTAATTCAAGTGGAGAAAGAACAGGACAGCAAGGGGATGTCTCGCCGCGAATTCATGAAGGCGGCGGGCATAACTGCGGCGGGTGTCATGGCGACCTCGCTCATCGGTGACAAGGTGTTCGCGGCGCCGGGGACGGTAATGGCGCATCCGAGAGTGATCGGCGCGAACGACAGGCTCAAATATGCCATTATTGGCGTAGGCGGTATGGGTGGCGGCCACTTGAACATGGTCAAAGGCCTTACGCAGGAGCAGAATCTGGAGATCGTCGCGGTTTGTGATGTCTGGGACAAGCGCAGATTGAACGCGGCTAACAATGCGGGGATACCGGAGAGCCAGACCTATAAGGATTACCGCAAACTGCTCGAGAACAAGGATATCGACGTGGTTGTCATCGCGACACCGGACCACTGGCACGCGCCGATCGCTATCGCTGCTATGCAGGCCGGCAAGCATGTTTATGTCGAAAAGCCGATGACTCACACTCTCGACGAAGCCTTCAAGATGCACAAGACCGCGAAAGAGACCGGATGCATCGTGCAGGTCGGCTCACAGGGCTGCACCGATACGAAGTGGCATGTCGCAGGTCAGGCTGTTAAGGACGGTAAGATCGGCGCTGTGCTCTGGGCTCAGGGTGGCTACTGCCGCAACAACCCGCACGGTGAGTGGAACTACAATATCGATCAAAGCGCTAATCCGAGCAATCTGGACTGGAAGATGTGGCTGGGCGATGCTCCCGACAGGCCGTGGGACCCGGATCGCTACTTCCGCTGGAGAAAATACTGGGACTACGGCACCGGCATTATCGGCGACCTCTGGCCGCACAGGCTTCACCCGCTGATGATCGCTATGAACAATATGCAGTTCCCGCACCGCGTGGCGTGCCTTGGCGCGAACATTTGCCATACGGATAAAGGCTATGGCGAAGAGAGAGACGTCGCCGATGCGACCCAGATGATGGCTGAATTCCCTGATGGATCGATGATCTATCTGGCAGGCGCTACGGTGAACGATCGCGGACCGGAGGATATGATCCGTGGAAACAAGGCGTGCCTGTTCTTCGGCGGCGGCAAGGTGCAGGTCCAGCCGCAGGGTGTGTGGTCTGATGAAGTCGAAGAGGCTGATCTGCCGGTGAACGGACCCGGTGAGAGCCAGGTCGAGCATCATAAGAACCTCATTAACTGCATCCGCAACAATCAAGTTCCGAACTGCAACATCGACCTTGCGCTGCGAGTGCAGGCGATTGTTTCAATGGCGGAGCTCTCTTACAGAATGAGTAAGATGGCGCTCTTCGATCCCGATGCTCAAAAGTTAATTGAGCCGACGCCTCAATCCGCGAAGAAATTGGGGAGATAGAGCTATCAGCTGTCATACAGCTGATTTTTCAACAAACAAGCGTAATCCGGGCGGGGACTATATATCCCCGCCCCTTTACTTCAAAGTTGGAGCGAGGCACAGTTTGCTCCCTCTCCTTTGACGAGAGAGGGTGGATGAGGGTGAAAGCTCACAGATAAATTAACATCTAACACTCTGCCATGAACCACCACGAACCTGTTAAACTATCACTCCATGCGATGGCTACCCGTTTCGAGCTTGTGCTCTACGGAGCTGAGCCGGACCGTCTGCACGCAGCTGGTGACGAGGCGCTGGCGGAGATCGAATCGCTGGACAGGCAGCTCAGCTTATATAGACCGGAGAGTGATATCAGCTGGATCAACGCGAATGCGGCCCGGGAGCCGGTGAAGGTGGAGCCGAGGCTTTTTGAGCTGCTGGAAACCGCAGCGCTTATAAGTCGCACGACCGGCGGCGCTTTCGATGTCACTATAGCGCCCCTGGTGCGCGCTTGGGGGTTTGCGGGAAGCAGCGGTGCGATGGCTGATCAGGAAAGAGTAGATGCGGCGCGTAAGGTCGTTGGTATGGAGCATGTGCTGTTCGATAAGGAGAATTTTTCGATCCGATTCGACAGGCCTGGGGTAGAAATCGACCTCGGAGCGATAGGCAAGGGATATGCGATCGATCGCGCTGTCGATCTACTGCGGGAGTGTGGTGTGACGAGTGCGCTTATCCACGGTGGAACGAGCACGATCTACGCTGTCGGAGCACCGGCGGAGGGGGATAAGTGGCGAGTGGGAGTTGGTGAATCTGAGATAGTGGAACTGCAGGATAGCTCGCTCTCGGTATCGGCTGTGCATGGGAAATCTTTTACCGTGGAAGGGCGGGAGTATGGGCATGTGATCGATCCGGGGAGCGGTGAACCGGTGTGCTGCGCGGCTCTTGCGGCGGTGTGGGGGCCATCGGCAATGGTAACTGACGCGCTCTCGACCGCACTCCTGGTGCTGGGGGAACCGGGGCTGGGGATGCTCAGGATGGAGTGGCCAGTCTATCATGGCATGGTTATGCCAAGTGCGTAAAATTAGACCTGTACAACCAGGCTGGTATAGCCAATAATGAATATAATTACAAAGAATGACTTGACAACCGGCCATGGTGAAGCTACTATGTGCATGGGTATACTATTCGGGATCATTCAGCGCTGAATGGCGGGCAGGCCTGATAGGAGCTGATTCAGATGAAATTCAAACGGACAGGCTTTACACTAATAGAGCTGCTGGTAGTAATCGCAATTATAGCGATATTGGCAGCTATCCTCTTCCCGATTTTCGGAGCCGCGAAAGATACCGCAAGAAAATCTACGTGTCTTTCAAATCTGGGAGAACTTGGTAAATCAATTCAGATGTACACCGGCGACACAGGTGGGATATTGCCGCGTTGGAGAAACAACCCCAACCAGAACATTACATGGGATACCTTCATCTACAGGTACCTCAAGAATCCAAGAGTCTTTACTTGCCCTGTTAACAAGGTGCAAAGTGACGGCAGATTATATCCCAGCAGTGTTATTGTACGGTCCTACGCAATGGCTAAAAACGTGTCGGGCGTGATGTATGAGATTGCTCCCAAGCCCTCGATGACTGTTTTGCTGTTCGAGAAAGGGGCAACGCCACTTGGCGGCTCATCAGATGCGGTAGGTGAATGGTTTACACAGACCTGGGGATATACACAGGAACCTCCGAGCAAGTTCTGGCATGGAGCAGGTAAGTGCTTCCTTTACATTGATGGCCACACCAAATATGTAAAGTACCCAAATGGCCCGTTCGGTTACAACTATCCGAGTTTCCCGGGATGGTCCGGGCAGCCCAGCAAAGCTAATCAATACGGAGCAGGCTATTGCGGATGGGTGGACAACAATTACGGCGCCGGGGACCAGGGAGTGACGGCGGGATCGTGCTTACCTGGAGCAAATGTACCTATATAAGTTGCCAGCAGATAAGCTTGCTAGGAGTAGTAGTATTTTGAAAAGAGCAAAATTAGCCGGTTTTACTCTCATTGAGCTGCTGGTAGTAATCGCGATTATAGCAATACTGGCAGCTATATTGTTTCCATTGATGGCGAATGCAAAGGAACGGGCTCGACAGATAAAGTGCCTGGATAATCTCAAGCAGTTGTCGATAGCGGTAACGCAATATTGCGATGACTTCGATGGTCGATTACCGATTGCCAGGATTACGGGCGTTTATCAAGAGTGGTCGGGTTCACAGGGAGTCGGCCAGTGGTGTTATCCTGAAAGAGGTGGATTGTATAGATACGTGAAGAACGTAAATATCTATAAATGCCCAACCGATTCCACAACTTCAGCCGATGCCATCACCGGTACTATACCGGCGGGTAAGACAAAAAAAGACTATCCCCTCAGCTATACTATGAATACCGATTTCTGGGGACCAAACCGCACGGCTAATGCCGCCGGCAACACGAGCGTGCGAATCCAGAGCATCGTCCGAACCAAGGAAGTATTGATGCTGATCCACGAAACGCACACGCGCATCAATGATGGAGACTTCAACTGGATGGAGGGTGGTCTTAACGACCTTCCGTCGAAAGTGCATTACGAAGGCACGACGCTGGTGTATGTAGATACTCACGCAGCCTGGAGAAGTTTCGAGCAGCTTAGAAAGGCTCGTAACGAAGGGCAGTGGAGCGTCAATCAGAATAGGACGCCTCCATCAAATCAGCTTTAATTAAACTTGCATTCCGTTAATTAAAAAGAGCCGGAGTTCCGAATGGGCTCCGGCTCTCATTTTGCTATTTTCCAAAACTTACCCTAAGCTACCTTGGGCTTGATCGTCGCCTTCGAGTTCGCGGTCTGATAATCTCTGGCGAATTCATCAGCCATCGCGGCAACCGCCTCGTTTATTTGTTTTACATTTGTCTCCCCAACTATTCCGACCGTTCCGCTGGTCCATGTGGTCGCGGCGGTGAGGATATCGGGATTGCGGGTTAAAGCCGCTGCCTGGATGACCTCGGCATGCACGCTGCACGCGTATACGCCAAGCTTGCTCTTCACTGAACTCACCGATACATAGAATATAGCCCCACCTGATTTGGAGAGATCGTCCACGCTTAGGAGCTTGATCCCAGCCGTGGTAAGATGTTGAACAATGGTCTTCTGAAGATCATCCGTTGTAAGCCCATCGTGAGTGATATCCGAGTCGAGCGATTCGACAACGACATGCACGCCCTCCAGCCCCTTCAGCGACTGGACTTCCATATCGAGGCGAGCCGCCCAGACGTTCGCCGATAACAATACGCCGATAACAACTGCTATAGCAACGGTGCACAACCTTGCCCCGGAATGCTTCATTCGTTTCACCTCCACGGAAACCACCCCGGTTCCCGTTTCCATGCGCCTGCCTAATCAGTCAGGCCGGATGCGGTATCACCCATTTTGGGTGATATGAGGCCGGCAACTTATGCTTATAGAGCCGCCCTCCTGTAGTTAGGTTACCCAAGCAATGAACTATGGCTTCGAGGTGGTCAGAGAGATTTCGCAATTTTTGCAGTAATAGAGGGGGTGAGAGTAATATCTGCAGCTATATCAGCCCATACAGGCTGTTGCTTTTCTGCAGATTGAGATGAAATGCCTCGTAATTAAAGAAATCCTTGTGTCCTTGCGGAATATAAAACGGAATGAGCGGTGCAGATCGATGCCGGGTACATCCACGGTGCACAACGTGCCCTGCTTAGTATCTTCCATCACCGTCCATCGAGACAGCACCGATACGCCGACCCTCTCGGTAACCAGCGCCTTTATCGCCTGTGTGCTGCCGAGCTGCATAAGCACCTGCAGCCTGGAAAGGTCAATTCCAGCCTGTTGAAGGGCATCTTCGAAGACCTGCCTTGTGCCCGAACCAGGTTCACGCAGTATGAATTGCTCCTGAAGTAAATCGTCCGGCTTTATTTTCGCCATGCCGGCTAACTGGTGCCGGGGTGAGCATACTATCACGAGCTCATCATCCGCCAGCTTTTCAGCCATAATAAGTCCATTATCGAACGGTCCTTCGACCAGACCGCAGTCGAAATCACCCGAAGCCACCTGCTCGACGATCCTGCGGGTGTTATCGACCTCCAGCAGTATATCGACGTGTGGGTGCTCCGATTTGAATGTGCCGATAATAGGGGGCAGAACATATTCGCCGATCGTGAGCGTGGCTCCGATCCGAAGCGCGCCTCTCATCTCGCCCGTAAGAGCGCCAAGTTCCTCCGCTGCTTCCTCGTAGAGCCTGTCGATCCGCTGCGCATAATCGTAGAGCATTTTACCTGCCGGGGTAAGCTCTACTCCACGCTCTCTTCTATAAAAAAGCGCCGTATTATACTCGCTTTCGAGCTTATGTATCTGAAGGGTCACCGCCGGCTGGCTTATATAAAGCTCCTTCGCAGCCTGGGTCAGGCTGCCACAGCGGACCACCACGAGAAATGTTTTAAGGCGCTCGTCGGCCAAAAGACCGCCCCCCTTTTTCGTTCCCTTCGTGGCGAACATAACATTCCTTGACCGGCAGCGGTCCGCAGGGCTGCGAGAGGTGCTGCTTAGCAGTCACGAGAGTGTTCATGCCACGATTCATTAGAACTGATGAAGAATCGACTGCACCGTAAGGCTGGATACGGCTACTAGCGCCCATACCATCAGCCCGAGTAGTATCGGCCGGTGCCCGGTCTTTACCATTTTTGTCAGATTAGCCCCGAGCCCGACACCCGCCAACGCTACTATTATAAGATATTTGCCCGCCGAACCCGCAAATACCGGCAGCTGGCGCCCGAGGAGCCCCGTGGTATTGAGAAGCGACATAGCCAGGAATCCGAGAATGAACCAGGGCAGGATCGCTTTTATATTATAATTGCTGCTGCCTGATCTGCGCCTCATGAGCAGAGCAAATGCCAGCGAGACCGGGATGATCATCGTAGTGCGAGCCAGCTTGGTGATAGCTGCGTAATCACCGGCGGCTCTGCTGTAGGAATAGCCCGCGGCAACCACCGATGATGTGTCATTGATCGCCGTGCCTGCCCAAAGCCCGAAGCCTTTATCGGCCAAATGAAGCAGATGGCCCAGGGCGGGAAAGACCAGCACCGCTACCACATTAAAGAGAAATATGGTGGAAATCGAGAATGCTATCTCATCATCATCGGCATTGATAATCGGGGCGACTGCCGCTATCGCCGATCCTCCGCAGATTCCGGTTCCGACTCCGACAAGGCTGGTGAGCTTGCGCGTTACACCAAGCCTGCTGCCGATAATCCATGCGCCCAGGAGCGATACGCTCAGAGATATGAGCATAACACCAGCCGATTCTCTGCCAGTCCTCCAGACCTGGGTGAGGCTCAGGCTCGCTCCCAGCACGATAATCGCCATCTGGAGGATCTTCTTGCTGCAGAACGATATTCCGGGCTTCGTCCCACTCGGGACAGGCAGCAGATTTCCTACCGCTATGCCGATCAGAATTGCAAAAACCGGTCCGCCTATCACCGGGACAAATTTCCCGAGCCAAACGGCAACGAGGGAGATCGCAATACAAATAATTATCCCTGGAATGACGCTCGCAATCGGTGGGCAGTGCCTGGGTTCGGCGCTCTTTTCCGGCTTTACCATCGGATCGATGGTTTTCTCCATATTTCACCTCTTACATCTATAACGCCTGCTTATGATTATAACAGGTCAGGCAAGCATTATTAGGATTATATCCTACGCCGAGCCGCTTTGCTAATACATATTAGCAATGCAGCCATCAGTATAAATTATGGATCCCTGCGTCCAGGTCTCTCTGCTTACCTCAGATGTTATAATGGAATCAATGCTATGAACCAGGGAACAATTATGGACCAGATAGAACTGCTCGCTCCCGCTAAAGATGTCGAATGCGCCGTCGCTGCTATTGATTGCGGCGCTGACGCCGTTTATATCGGAGCTCCGAAATTCGGGGCGCGCGAGGCGGCGGGGAATGGGCTTAACGAAATAGCCGAGCTCGTAAAATATGCGCATAAGTTCTGGGCGAAGGTGTACATCACCGTCAACACGCTTCTTTATGAGGAGGAGATCGAGCAGGCGATCCGGCTGATCTCGGAGCTTTATGATCTCGGGGTCGATGGGCTGATCATTCAGGATATGGGGCTGCTGGAGTGCGACCTGCCTCCGATACCGCTGATCGCCAGCACCCAGATGCATAATAACACTCCTGAAAAGGTCGCGTTTCTGGAGAAAGTTGGAATCAACCGGGTAATCCTCGCGCGGGAGCTCGATATCGAGCAGGTCAGGGAGATACGGCGCTCGACGAGCATCGAGCTGGAATATTTCGTACATGGGGCGCTGTGCGTGTGCTACAGCGGGCAGTGTTATCTCAGTTATGCCCTCGGAGGACGGAGCGGGAACCGCGGGCAATGCGCTCAGCCCTGCAGGAAGCTTTATTCGCTTACCGATGCTAAAGGGAAAATGGTCGTAAGCGATAAGCACCTGCTCTCGCTCAGAGATCTGAATCTTGCCGAGTATCTCCGCGAGCTTATCGAGGCGGGGGTGTGCTCGTTCAAGATCGAGGGAAGGCTTAAAGACCGGTCTTATGTCTCGAACGTGGTCGCTTATTATCGCGCAAAGCTCGATGAGGCGCTTGGAGAAATGGGGCTCGGGAGAAGCTCATCGGGCGCGAGCCGTGTAGAGTTTAGGCCGAATGTGGATAAAACTTTTACCCGCGGGTATACGACCTACTTCCTGCACGGTAGAAACGAGGCCATCGGGTCGATCGACACTCCGAAGATGTTGGGAGAAGCCGTGGGAAAGGTCGTGTCGGTCAGCGGTCAGGGCGCGGTGATCGATTCGCGTGCTCAACTGCACAACGGCGATGGTATCTGTTTCTTCGACCGTAAAGGGGAGCTTCGTGGGAGCGTTGTGAACGGAGTTAAGGGGCGAACGATCATTCCCGATAAAATCGATGGGATCGAAAAGGGCACGTTCATCTACCGCAACCATGATCATGAGTTTCTCGCGTGGGTCGAGAAAGCGCGAGTGGAGAGGCTGATCGAGGTTCGGCTGAAGTTGAGGGATAGCCAGAGCGGATTCGCGCTGATCGGCGTGGATGAAGACGGGAATGAGGCAGAGTTCGCGGTGGAGTGTGAGAAGTCGATAGCTCAGAAGCCCGAGCAGGCGCTGGATAATATGAGCAAGCAACTCTGTAAATCCGGCGGGACGCAATTCGCATGCGTGGAGGTCGAGGTGGAGACGGAGCAGGTCTATTTCCTGCCGATTTCGACCCTGAACGCGCTGCGGCGGGGAGTGCTCGAAGAGCTCTCCGCCGTGCGGGAGAAGAACCGTCCAGTGCGGGTGGGGGGATGTCTCAAGAACGATTTTCCTTATCCCCAAAAAGAGCTTTCATTCACCGGAAATGTGCTTAACAGCAGGGCCGAGGCGTTTTACCGGAGGCATGGGGTAAGCTCGAT